>AUXO017275020.1_pt1 | contig 36412 bp, 57 predicted proteins | sample 768731 | NCBI WGS metagenome assembly AUXO01 (sample SAMN02715735, study PRJNA202380) | gut metagenome | biome: sheep rumen | host: Ovis aries | place: New Zealand: Palmerston North | reverse complement strand
TATTATTAGATGATGATAACTTAATTTGTTTATGTAGAACTCATCATAAGCAAGCTGATAAAGGAGAGTTTAGCGTAGATTATCTCAGAGAGCTTGTAAAAAAGAGATACCCCCCTACCTAAGACGTAAAAAAGAAATGTTTTAAAATAATCAAACGCCCTACCTACATTTACAAAAATGCTCTTTTTTAAAGTTTTTTTGGAAAAAGCGCATATTAACACCTAAAAGCTTTAAAAAGTTAAAATAAAGCCTAATTAATGGCTAAAAATAATAACCCAGTCCCTAAGGAGGTTAAAACTATGGCAACTAAGGAAAAAAAAGATAGTATGACTCTAGATCAGCAAGCGGACATAATAATTAAGCAAGCTAAGGAGCGAGGAGTAGAGAATAATTTTCTTTTTGTTACTACCTTTGACAGATACCTAACTCAGATAAAAATATTAGACGATTTAAAAAAGGCCATAGATGAGGAGGGTATGACAGTTACTAAAGAATATGTTAAAGGTCGTAAAAATGTATATACTAATCCAGCAGTAAGCGAGTATAACAAAACTACAGACTCAGCTAATAGAACAGTAACCGCACTTATTAAAATTATTAACGGCTTTGGAAATAATCAAGATAAAGAGGCTAAAGATCCTCTTATGGATATTTTGAACGGTGGCGAGGAATAAATGACAGATAATAAAGCTTATGAATACTGTAAAGCTAATGTAAGAAAAAAAACTACTCCTAAATACGTAAAGCTACAGATGAGAGAGTTTATGCGTATAGCTGAGGGCAAAGACAAAAAGTATATTATAAGCGAGAAAAAGGTACACCAGATAGAGTCTATATTAAAACTCTTAATAATGCCTAAAGGTCTTAAAGCTGGCTCTAATATATATGACTGTAGCGCTGGCTATCAATGGCTTTTATATATAGGAGTACTTGCTACTGTATACAAAGAAAACCCAAAAAAACGACGCTATGAGACTGGTATACTAGAGATATGTAGAAAGAACTTTAAAACCTTTTCTATAGCTACAATATTTATAATTTTATTTTTGACTGAGCCTAAGTTTTCTAAATTTTACTCAGTAGCTCCAGACGGAGCGCTAAGTAGAGAGGTAAGAGAGGCTATATCAGAAATAATAAGGAGTAGTCCTAGTATATATGAGTTTAACGGATCTAAGCGTTTTAAGTTATTAAGAGATTATATACTTTTTAAACCTACTCAAACAAAGTACGAGCCTTTGAGCTATAGTACCAGTAGGCTAGACGGTAGACTACCTAACGCTTTTATAGGAGATGAGGTAGGAGCATTACCTAATACTTATCCTATAGAGGCTATGCAGTCGGGACAGATTAATATACTTAATAAGCTAGGCTTTATCATAAGCACTAAGTATCCTAGTATAGATAATCCTATGGAGGATTACGTAGCTTATGCTAAGAAAGTATTAGACGGTACAGTAAAAGATGAGACAGTATTTAGTCTTTTATATGAGCCAGATAACCCTAAGAACTGGGAGACAGATGATCTAGTATTAAAGCAAGCTAACCCAGTAGCTCTAGAGATACCAGAGATTTGGGAGGACTTACTTAAGAAAAGAGCTAAAGCTATAGCTATGGAGTCAGCTAGGGAGAACTTTGTTACTAAGCATTGTAATATTATTTATATGGGTGCTGGTACAGAGACTTATATAGATGTAGCGGACGTGCAAAAGTGTAAGGTCAATAATATAGACTGGAGAGGTAAAATAGCTTACTTAGGACTAGATTTATCTATGACTACGGATAACTGCGCTGTAAGTATGGTATCAGTAGACGACGACCTTAATATATTAGCTGATGTTATAGCCTTTATACCAGAGGATAGGATAGAGGAAAAGAACGCAAGCGAGAAAATAGATTATAGAGAGTTTATAAGAGCTATGAAGTGTATAGCTTGCGGAGATAAGGTAGTAGATTACGCAGTTATAGAGGACTTTATACTTAAGATAGAGGAAAAGTACGGAGTACAGATACAAGCTATAGGATACGATAGATATAACGCCTTAAGTACAGCACAAAAGCTAGAGAGAGCGGGATATAATATGGTACAGATCAGACAGCATAGTAGCGTATTACATTCTCCTACTAAATTACTCAAAGAAAAGATACTAAAAGGTCAATTTAGCTATACAGAAAATAAACTACTAGAGATAAATTTTCAAAATAGTCGTTGTACTTATGACACTAATAAAAATCAATACGTAAATAAGAAAAAGTCTAGAGGTAAAGTAGATATGGTAGTAGCTTTAATTAATGCTATGTATCTATTAGAGCAAGACGTATTTTTAAACAGTATGGACTTTACTATACAGATAGTATAGTTATAGCTGATCTCTCATTTAGGAGAGAAACAGTAACGATATTCTAAAGGAGTATCTGATTATATGGAAAATATAAAAGTATCAGTTATTATACCCGTTTATAATCAAGAGGAGCTAGTTATAAGAGCCTTAGATAGTATCCCAGTAAGGGACGATATAGAGGTTATAGTAATAGACGACGGTAGTACAGATGATACATGGAGCGTATTACTAGAATATCACAAACAGACAAGCTTAAATAACTTTATCCTTTTATACAATGAGGAAAATAAAGGCGTAGCTCATACAGTAAATAGAGGCTATGATGTAGCTAATGGAGAGTATGTGGTATTACTAGGCTCAGATGATTACTTTATTACTATTGAGTTTATTAAAGCTCTAAGCTGTTTAAACGGTAGAGACTTAGTATATTTTAACCTAGAAGTAAATAACGGGGATATATGGAGGCTTAACCCAGATACTAAGAGGGGCTACTGCGGATCCGTTAAATTTATGCGTAGAGCATTTATAGGAGACACTAGAAACCCAGAGGATAAGAAAGCTGGAGAAGATTATTATTTTTATAATCAATTATTAGCTAAAAACCCTACGGAGATATTTACTAATTTAGTAGTTAAGCATTATAACTATCCAAGACAAGGTAGCCTAACTAATCTTAGCTTAGAGGGTAAGCTTAATGAGGAGCTATAAATAATGAAAAATGTATTTTATTTTTACAATATAAATAAGATAGGCGGTATAGAGAGCTTTTTTTACTATCTAGCTAAAAAGTATAAAAACTATGATATAACTATCTTTTATCAAGTAGGAGACATAGAACAGATTAAAAGGCTATCTAAGTATGTAAGAGTTAAAAAGTATAACGGAGAAAAAATTAAATGTAATAAAATATTTTTTAACTTTAACCTAGATATTATAGATAATGTAGAGGCTGACGAGTACATACAGATAGCGCATGGAGATTATAAGGCTATGAGAGTTAAGCCTAATCTCCATAAAAGGATAGATACAGTACTAGGCTGTAGTAAGCAAGTCTGTAAAACTTTTAAAGAGGTAACAGATATAGATACTACACTAGCTTATAATCCTATATCTATAGACGAGCCTAAAAAAGTACTTAATTTAGTAAGTGCTACAAGGCTTACAGCTGAAAAAGGTAAGTCTAGGATAGTTAAGCTAGCTAATATGCTTAATGAGGCTAATATCCCTTTTATATGGACTATATTTACGGATAATAGCACGCCTATTAATATACCTAATGTAGTTTATCTGGAGCCTAAGCTAAATATCATAGACTATATAGCTAACGCTGATTATTTAGTACAGCTCTCAGATAATGAGGGATACTGTTACTCAGTGGTGGAGGCTTTAAGCGTAGGTACGCCAGTTATAGTAACAGACGTACCAGTTTTTAAAGAAATAGGCGTAAATAGTAAAAATGGCTTTATATTAGACTTTGACTTAGAGAACGTACCACTAGACAAGATATATAAAGGGTTAGATCCTTTTACATATAAGCCTAAAGCTGATAACTGGTCTAAGATTTTAGTTAAAGGTAAGAGTACTTATCAGCAAGAGCTAAAGACTAAGGTATTAATTAAAGCTACTAAGTCATGGTACGACCTAGAACTAAAGAGAGAAGTAGCTAAAAGAGAAATAATAGAAGTAAATAAGGTTAGAGCTGAGTTTTTAATAGCTAATGATGTAGCAGAGTTATTAGAGGAGGTGCAAAAGTGAGTATATTCACTAATATAGCTAAAGTCTTTAATAGTAGTAATAATGCTGAGGACTCTAGCGTAAAACTAGACGACGTGCTTTTAAGAGCCTTAATTAATGGAGAAACAATTACAAGAGAGAAAGCGCTTACTATACCCGCTATAGCTGGAGCTGTAGACTTTATAGCTGGTACTATAGCTAGTATGCCTATTAAACTTTATAAGTATAAGCAAGATGTAGTAACTAGCGTAGATAATGATAATAGAGTTAAGCTCCTTAATGATGATACGGGGGATACTCTTAATGGCTTTGAGTTTAAAAAGGCTATGATAACAGATTACCTTTTAGGTAAGGGAGGGTATGCAGTAGTAAGACGTAACCTTAACGAGGTTACGGGGCTTTTTTATGTAGAAGATATAAAAGTTACAGCTCTTAAAAATGCTGATCCAGTATATAAAAAGATACAATTTAATATAAACGCTAAAACCTATGAATACTACGACATACTAAAGCTCTTAAGAAATACTAAGGACGGAGCTACTGGTACTGGCGTAGTAAGTGAGCTATCTAAAGCTTTGGAAACAGCTTATCAGACTTTACTATACCAGCTAGGACTAGTTAAGACTGGCGGTAATAAAAAAGGCTTTTTAAAGGCTCAGAGAAAACTAGGACAAGATGAGATAAACACGTTAAAGACAGCATGGCGTCAAATGTACGCTAATAATACGGAGTCTGTAGTAGTCCTTAATAATGGCTTAGAGTTTCAAGAGGCTAGTAATTCATCTGTAGAAATGCAGTTAAACGAGTCTAAGAAAACTTTAAAAGATGAGATAGATAATATTTTTCATATTAAGCCAGATTATTACCAGACTTTTAAGGAGTGCCTATATCCAATTATTAAAGCTTTTGAGTCAGCCCTTAATAGTACTCTACTTTTAGAAAATGAGAAAAAATGGTTATACTTTAGCTTTGATGTAAAAGAGATCTTAAAAGCTAGTATTAAAGAAAGATACGAGGCTCATAAGATAGCTTTAGAAAAAGGCTGGACTACGATTAATGAGGTTAGAACTGCTGAGAATATGAATAGAATAGAGGGACTAGACGTTATTAATGTAGGTCTAGGAGCTGTACTGTATGATACTGAAAAACAAGAGTATTATACACCTAACACAGATACCACTAAGTCTAATGAGGGCTTAGATGTATTAAAATCTTTATAGAGAGGAGGTATAGGTTATATGAGTAAGTTTAAATACTTTAAAAATGTAACTACTAATAGCGCTGATTTTTACTTATACGGGGACATTGTAGACGACTCTACTGACTGGTGGACTGGCGAGAGAGATCCGTTTTTATTTGATCCTAACGACTTAAAAGCAGAGCTAGACCAGTTACAAGGTATTAAAGAGTTAAATATATATATTAACTCTGGCGGAGGCTCAGTCTTTGCTAGCTCTACTATGGTTAGCTTGCTTAGAAGATATAAGGAGCAAAATAACGCAACTCTTAACGCTTATGTAGACGGGTTATGCGCTAGCGCTAGTACTTATCTTTTAATGGTGGCTGATAATTGTAACGTATACGATAATAGTATGGTTATGATCCATAAGCCTATGACGTGGAGCTTTGGTAATGCTGACGACCTAAGAAAAGATATAGACCTTTTAGAGACTATAGAGGACGATTTAATGTTACCTATGTATGTATCTAAAGCTACTGTATCTGAGGAGGAAATAAAGAGGCTTATAGCTGATGAGACATGGTTTACTGGTAACCCAGACTCAGAGCTATATATAGGTAACTACTTTAATATTAATCATATTGAGGAAAGTAAGCAAGCTGTAGCTTGTAGCTCTTTATTACTTAATAAATATAATAATACTCCAGCGTCTTTACAAAAAGACGTAGAACACAAAAAGCCAGTAAATGACAAGGAAGTAAAAGACACAAAGGAACCTAGTAACAATAAGCCCGAACAGTCTAAAAAGGCTGATAACTCATTATATAATCAAAGAATAACATTGTTAAATTTAAGGGAGGTATAAGAAATGAACTTAAAAGAACTAATGGAAAAGCGTAACGCTAAAGTAAAAGAAATGCAAGAACTAGTAAACAATGCTAATAAGGAAAATAGAGTATTAAATGAGACAGAGGTAGAAACATTTAACGCTCTAGAAAAAGAAGTTAGAGACCTAGATACTACTATCGAGGCTCAGAATAAGGCTAACGCTCTTACTGTTAAGCCAGTAAAAGAAGATACTAAGGACGCTAAGGTATCTGTAGAAGATAAAGAGTATAAACAGTTTGAGAACATGATCAGAGGTATTAAAAACGCTGACGAGCCTACTACTTATGACGACGGTAAGGTAACTATCCCTACTACTATCGCTAGTAAAATTATCGACAGAGTAGTAGAGATCTGCCCTATCTATCAGCTAGCTGATCGTTACAATATTGAGGGTAATATCGTACTACCTAAGTACGACGCTGAGCACTCTAGTATTGAAATGACTTACGCTGATGAGGGTACTAGTGCTGAGTCTGGTAAGGTAGCTCTAACCTCTATCGAGCTAAAGGGCTACTTAGGTAGATGTTTAGCTAAGGTAAGTAAGTCTCTTATCAATAATTCTAAGTTTGATATAGTAGGCTTTGTTATTGACAAAATGGCTCAAGCTATCGCTAGATTTATCGAGAAAGAGCTACTTTTTGGTACTGATAACAAAATCGAAGGACTAAGAGGTATTGAGGAAGATATGACAGTTACTAGCGCAAGTGCTACAGCTCTAGACGTAGACGAGCTAATGGATACTCAAGACGCAGTAATTGACAACTACCAAGAGGCTAGTATCTGGATTATGAACAGAAAAACTAGAAACGCCCTAAGAAAGCTTAAAGACAAAGACGGACAGTACTTACTTAATAAAGACCTTACAGCTAAATGGGGTTATACTTTGTTAGGTAAAGATGTTTATACGTCTGACGCTATGCCTACTATAGGAGCTGGTAAGACAGTAGCATATTACGGAGACTTTAGCGGACTAGCTGTTAAAGTATCTGAGGAAATTAATATGCAAGTACTTAATGAGAGATACGCAGAGGAGCATATGACTGGTATTTTAGCCTTTGTAGAAATGGACTCAAAGGTAGCAGATACTCAGAAAATCTCTAAGCTTGTAATGAGTGGCTCAGCGTCTCTATAAGTTAAAATACGGAGGCTACAATTATGAAAGTAAAAGCTATTAAGTCTTTTGTAGGCGTAGTTAGTATGAACGTAGGAGAGATTAAAGATATACAGTCTGACGAGGTCGTAAATGATCTCGTTAAGGCTGGATATGTAGAGGCTGTAGATGATAAACCAGAGGCTAAGCCTAAAGCTAAGACTGAGTCTAAGCCTAAGGCTAAGCCAGAGGCTAAAAAGCCTACAGCTAAAAAAGGCTCTACTACTAGTAAGTCTACAAAGACAAAGAAATAGAGTTATACTAACGGGCTACCTCTAAATTTAAGGAGGTTTAAAAAATGAATAATATAACTAAGATAAGTGAGATAACTTATCAAGACCTCGCAGACTACTTAAGATTAGTAGAAGTAGACGAGGGAGAACAAAATACTCTAAATAATATGCTAAACATAGCTAAAAACTTTGTCGTTAACTATACTGGACGTGCTTTAGAGGACTTAGATAATTATAATGATCTAGTATCTGTTATCTTTGTACTCGTACAAGATATGTACGATAACCGCTCACTCTATGTAGATAAGTCTAATCTTAATAATTTTGTAGAGACTACTTTAGGTCTCCACCAGATTAATTTACTATGATTAACGCTGGTAAATACAATAAGAAAATAGTTATCTATAAAGAGAGCGGAGGTATAGATGATGAGGGGTTCCCTATTGAGGGGAATACTGACGTACTTATTACATGGGCTAACGTAAAAACGACTAAAGGCTTTACTTTAATAGCTAATAACTCAGACTTTGAAAAAGCTTATACTAATTTTACTATTAGATACCCAAAAACAGAAATAACTAGAGATATGAGGATAAGGTTTAATAATAAAGTTTATTCTATAGAGTATCTAAATAATGTTGATGAGTCTAATGTAGAGTTAGAGATACAAGCTAAGGAGGTAACTCACTAATGGCTAAGTTTAAAGCTGAGATACCTACAGATCTTATTAACTCTTTTAAAAATCTCGAAACTAATACGGATAAAATGCTAGAGGATATGACTAAGGCGGGTGCTGATGTAGTAGCTAATAATATGCAAGGTTTAGCTCCAGAGGGGCTAAAGGATAAGATTAAAGTTACTAGATCATATAAAACGCCTAGCGACGGAGGAGTAAATACTAAGGTTTACATAAGTGGATATTTTATTAATAGAAATGGTAAAGAAACTCCAGCCCCTTTAGTAGCTAATATGTTTGAGTATGGTAGCTCTAAGCGTGAATATCCTAAAAGACCATTTTTAAGGCGATCTTTTAGAAAATCACAAATAGAGGAGGCTATGAGAAAAGTACAAGACAAATATATTAAGGAGTAGATATGGATAGCACTAATAAAATACTTAATAATATCTTTAAAGACTTTACAGTAAGTGGTAAAGCTATACCAGTATCCTTTTTAAGATATACTGGAGATAAAACTACCTATATTACATATATGGAGTCTGATAAAGATAACTCATTTAGTGGAGACGACGAGCTTTTAGGCTATGTATCTTACTATGACTTTGATATTTATAGTAAGGGTAATTATTTAGAAATAATAGAAAAGGTAAAAGAAGTACTTACGGATAATGGCTGGACTTATCAGCCCTCTAGAGACTCTGGAGATCTTTACGAGGACGATACGGGCTATTATCATAAGACTTTATGTTTTGCTATTACTAAAGAGGAGGTAAATAATAATGGCTAAAATAGGATTAACCAATTTATGGTACGGTAAACTTACTGAGGGTGTAGACGGTACACCAACTTATGACGGAGCTCATAGCTTTGGTAAAGCTATCTCATGCTCTGTAGAGGTAACTAATAACGAGGCTATGTTATATGCTGATGATACTCTAGCTGAGTCTGATACTTCATTTAATAACGGTACAGTAACTCTAGGAGTAGATGATGATAGCGACGTAGTCTTTGCGGATATTTTAGGACATACTGTAGACTCTAACGGAGCAGTAGTAAAGAAAAGTACAGATACAGCCCCTTATATTGGTCTAGGTAGAGTAATTACTAAAATGGTAAACGGTCTTTATAAATATAAAGCCGAGTTTATCTATAAGACTAAATTTGCTGAGCCAAGTGCTGAGGATAATACTAAGGGAGAGTCTGTAGAGTTTACTACTCCAGAGATCGAGGGTACTATTGCGTCTTTATCAGATAATGACGGTACATGGTGTACTACTAAGACTTTTGATAATAAGGCTGACGCTGTAGACTTTATTAAAGATATTTTAGGCGGTAATGCGTCTCTATAAGTTTGTAGCCCTTGCTGGGTAAAAATATACGCCAGTAAGGGCTTTTTAAAAAAGACCATTAAAATTTAACCAGTTTCTAGGAGGTATATAAAATGGCAAATACAATAATTAAACAATTAAAAGTAAATGATGAATTATCTTACCCATTAGCCTTTACTCTAAATGTTATGGAGACATTACAAGATGAGTACGGTACTTTTGAAAAATGGGGAGAATTAGTAGAGGGTAAAGGAAAAAATAAAGAGCCTAATATTAAAGCTCTTATCTTTGGACTTACTGAAATGATAAACGAGGGCTTAGATATAGAGGCTGACGAAAAAGGTACAGAGTTTAAGCCTTTATCTAATAAAAAAGTAGGTAGAATACTTACAGAGGTAGGATTAGAGACAGCTACTACTCAGATAACAGAGTTAGTAGTAGACTCTACTAAAAGTGATGAAAAAAACGCATAATCCACGACGAGGACGAGGTAGAGAATGAGCCTTTAGATTTTAGCTGGCTAATTAGTATAGCTATGACTAGGCTAGGGTTTACTTATAAAGAGTCTGGTAGATTAACTCTTAGACAGTTTAGTAACTTTTATCAGCATTATAAGGATAACTTTGATTTAGAATTATTGTTAAAAGCCTCTAATACTACCTATGCTAAGCTTAGAGCTAAGCAGTTAGAGTCTGAGGAGTGGATAAAGTGATAATTTTAATAATTTATTTTTAGGGGCTTATATTAAGTCCCTAAATAATATCACAAATGACTAAAAATGAGAGGAGGTAACTATTATGGCTGGTTTTGGTGGAGCGGTTAAGCTTACTGGCGAAAGTGAATATAAAAAAGCATTATCAAGTATAAGACAGAGCCTACAAGAGACGGGATCAGCTCTTACTCTCCTAAATAGTAAATATAGCTCTAATGATAAGTCTATGGCTACTAATAAAGCCAAAATATCAGAGCTTAATAATATATTAGACAAACAGACTAGCGCTTATAACAAGCTTAAAGCTAGTATGGACTCTATGCAGAGTAAATACAACGCTCAAGCTCAAGCTCATGCTAAGCTACAAGCTACATACGATCAAGAAAAAGCTAAGCTAAGTCAGTTAGAGGCTAGCGTAGGTAAGTCGTCTCAAGCTTACCTAGATCAAAAGGCTAAAGTATCAGATCTAGCTAATCAGTTAAGTAAGTCTAGTACAGCTATGGATACTAACGCTAACGCTATTAGTCGTATGCAAGTACAACTAAATAAAGCTGGTACTGAGGTAAATAAAACTAAAAATCAGATAGCAGATTTACAGAGCGCAGAGGATAAAGCGGGTAATGAGGCTGACGATTTATCTAGTAAGACTGGTAAAGCTAGTAGAAACGTAGACGACTTAGGTAAAAAATCTAACACCTCAAGCGGAGCTTTAAATAAGTTAGGCTCAGCTTGTAAGACTGTAGGTAAAGTAGCTATCGCTGGTATTACAGCGCTAGGTACTGGAGCAATAGCAATAGGTAAGCAAGCTTTACAAGGATACGCAAGTTATGAGCAATTAGTAGGCGGTGTAGATACCCTATTTAAGGGTAGCTCTAAAGAAGTGCAAAAATACGCCCAAAACGCCTATAAAACAGCTGGACTATCAGCTAATGAGTATATGGAAACTGTAACAAGTTTCTCAGCGTCTTTAATATCTTCACTAGGCGGAGATACAGCTAAAGCCTCTAAGGTGGCTGACAAGGCTATAACTGATATGAGCGACAATGCTAATAAAATGGGTACAGATATGAGCATGATCCAGAACGCTTATCAAGGTTTTGCTAAACAGAATTACACAATGCTAGATAACCTTAAGCTAGGTTATGGCGGTACTAAGTCAGAAATGGAAAGACTATTAAAAGACGCAGAAAAGATCAGCGGTCAAAAGTTTGACTTAAGTAATTACGCTGATGTAGTAGAGGCTATCCATGTAGTACAAACAGAAATGGGTATAACTGGTACTACGTCTAAGGAGGCTAGCGCAACTATAGAGGGTAGCGTTAACATGATGAAAGGCGCATGGAAAAACCTAGTAGTAGGCTTAGCTGATGATAATGCAGACTTTGGTAGTTTGATGAGTAACTTTGTAGACTCTGTAGTTACTGTAGGTAATAATATATTACCTAGAGTAAAACAGATAATAAGCGGTATAGGGGAATTATTTAAAGGCTTGTCTACAGAGCTTTTACCTCAAATAGTGCAAGAAATACCACCGATACTTAATGAGCTATTACCTATACTTGTAGAAAGTCTTAGCTCTATTATTACTACGGTGGCTGGAATAATGCCCTCCTTAATTACAACTATTACAGATATATTACCTACTTTAATACAGTCTATTACTGATTTATTACCTACATTAATACAGAGCGGTATAGATATGGTATCAGCTTTAATTACTGGTATTATAAGCGCTATACCTACTTTAATTACTGGTATTATAACAGCTCTTACTGAGGCTTTACCGATAATACTAGAGTCTATACCTACTTTAATATTAAATATAATAACAGCTCTTAACGAGGCTTTGCCTATGTTGTTAGAGCAGTTACCAGTATTATTACAAAATCTAATTAATGCTCTTTTTGAAAGCTTACCATTATTATTACAGCAAATACCAGTTATTATACAGTCTATAGCTAACTTTATAGTAAATAATTTACCTTTAATTATACAGACTGGAGTTAAGCTAATACAAAGTCTAATTACTGGTATAGTAAATAATTTACCAGCTCTTATACAGAGTGCGGTAAAAATGGTAGTAAGTTTAGTAACTGGTATAGCTAATAATTTACCTAAAATTATTGACGCTGGTATTAAGATGTTAGATAGCTTAATTACTGGTATCTTAAACGCTATACCTAAACTAATAGCTATGCTACCTCAAATAATCATGACTGTAGTAACTACTTTAGTAAAAAATTTACCTAAAATTATACAGTCTGGAATAAAAATACTTACGTCTTTAATTACTGGTATCGTAAAAGCTATACCTAAACTAATAGCTATGTTACCTCAGATTATAATAACTATCGTAACTACTTTAATTAAAAACTTACCTAAACTTTTAGCTATGGCTCCTAAGATTATTATTACTTTAGTAACTGGTATTATTAAAGCTATCCCAGAGCTAATAAAAGCTATACCTCAGATCATAATAGCCCTTGTAAAAGGATTAAAAGAGGGTATAGGAGATATGCTTAGCGTAGGTAAAGATTTAATTATGGGCTTATGGAACGGTATTAAAAATATGGGTAAATGGATACTAGATAAGATTAAAGGCTTTGGTAAAAGTATTCTAGGCGGTATTAAAAAAGTCTTTGGTATTAAATCTCCTAGTAAGGAAACAGCTAAGATAGGTAAGTTTTTAGTACAAGGTCTTAACGTAGGTATCCAGACTGAGGGTAACAAGTCTAAGACTTTACTTAATAACTTTGCTAAGAGTTACTTAAACATGCTTAAAGGTAATCCAGAGTCTTATACTGACGCTGGTAAAACTTTAATAGATAACTTTACTAATGGTATAAGTAACGCTATTAAAACTACTCAAGATAAAGTATCTAATGACGTAGATAAGTACTTTAATAATCTAATCAACAATAACGAAAAAGCTCAAGATAAGCTACAAAAACAAATAGACAAGACGAGCAATAAAACTAAAAAGAAAAGACTACAAAAACAGCTACAAGAACTTAAAGACCAAAATAAAGAGATTAAAGACTTATATAATAAGTTTGGTAAAGATGTAATTAAAAACTTTGGATCAGCGCTAGAGTCAGCTACTGAGGGAGTAACTAAAGAGCTTACCGCTAAGGTAGAGAAGTTAACTAGCGCTATGCAAAAAGAAATAGACGACGTTAACAGCGCTATAGAAAATATGAGATCTAAACTAGCTGGATACGGAGACCTTTATACTATTTATACTGATGAGAAAAGCGGACTAGAAAGCGTAGCTCTATCTGATATTAATAAACAGACAGAAACGCTTAATAAGTACTTTTCTGATTTAACTAAGCTAAAAGGTAAGGTATCTGAGGACTTAATGGCTCAGATAACTAATATGGACGTTAACGAGGCTATCCGCTTTAGTGAGCATTTACTAAGTATGGACTCAGCGGACTTACAAGCATATAACGAGGCTTATAGTAAAAAGTTAGCTATAGCTGATAAGATTAGTCAGACGTTTTATGCTGATAAGCTTAAAGAGATTAAGACTAATTATACGGATAAAATAACTGCGGAGTTTAATAAAGCTAAGACAGAAATAACTAAGATAGGTAAACAGACTATGGAGGGCTTTATTAAGGGTATGCAGTCTAATAACTATACTGGCGCAGTTAAGAAAATGGCTGACAATATTATAAAGCAAATGAAAAAGAGTCTAGGTATAAAATCTCCTAGTAAGGTATTCATGCAGATAGGAGACTACTCAGCTCAAGGATACGGAGTAGGCTTTACTAATGAAATGAAAAGCGTAGCTTATGATATGAGAAACGCTATACCTACAGACTTAGGTAACCCTAATAGCGGAGTAATACTAGATAATAATAATAGTAATCTTAGTCAGCTAGACCTAATCTCAGCATTTAAGACAGCTCTTAGTCAAATGAAAGTAGAGCTAGACGATCACGAAGTAGGCTCATTTATTGATAAGACCGTAGCTAATGCTATTTATAATTAGAGGAGGTAGAAATAATGAGACCATATATAATAATTAACGGAGTACCTAGTACCAGAATAGAGGGGCTTATTATCTCTACTTTACCCTCTATAAGTAAGCCAGAGATTAGAACTAATGCAGAGACTATAGACGGTAGAGACGGAGATATAGTTACTAAACTAGGATACTCAGCTTATGATAAAAGCTTTACTATAGGACTTAGCTATAACTACGACATAGACGAGGTTATAAGCTACTTTAATAGCTCTGGTAAGATAATCTTTAGTAATGAGCCAGATAAGTACTATAACTTTGAGATATACGACGCTATAGACTTTGATAAGCTAATGAAGTTTAAAACAGCTACTATTAACGTACACGTACAGCCTTTTAAATATAGCGCAGTAGAGACAGAGCAAGCTTTTAACTTTAACGGAGAGGAGCTAGGTAATTTTAATATAAGAAACAATGGAAACTATAAAAGTAAGCCAGTTATAACTATTACGGGATCTGGTACTACTAATCTATACCTAAATGGTAATCAAGTATTAGTTATCAATTTAGGAAGTAATAGGAGTACTATAGTAATAGATGTAAACAGTATGAACGCATACGAGCCAGATACTCAAACTTTACTTAATAGAAATGTTATAGGAGATTATGAGGACTGTATGCTTAATGTAGGTAAAAATACTATAAGCTTTAGCGGAGGAGCTATAGATAGTATAGCTGTAGATAATTACTCACGCTGGATATAGGAGGTATAAAATGCAGATAAACAAAGTTAACGAGCTTAGTATTAAAATGGTAAAAGGAGACTCTTTATCTTTTACCATTGAAATAGAGGAGCTAGAGGTAGATTTAGACGACGCCTTTTTTACTGTAAAAAATAATGAGTATGACGACGTAGCGCAAGTAAAGAAAAGCCTAAATAATGGTATATCTAAGGTAGATACTAATAAGTATCTAGTTATGTTAACTCCTAGAGATACTAAATATTTAGATACTAAGTCTTATTATTATGACTTAGAGATCACAGTAGGAGACTCAGTATATACAGTTATTAAAGGTCTTTTTACTTTAGTACAAGATATAACTACTAAAAATGATGAGGAGGTATAGTTATGAAAGTCAAAGTATATTTTGATAATGCAGAGGAACGATATAAGATTTATAACGGAGATACTGTTATTAATGCTACAGAGGTAACTATTAACGAGATACCTATAGACGAGCAATTATCAGATACTAGCGCTAATGCTGTAGAAAATAGAACAGTTAAAAAAGCCCTAGATGATAATAAGTCTTATAGTCAAGAGATAGTAGGATCACTTAACGAAAAAGTAGACGCTAATAAGTCAGACTCAGATAATAAAGTAAGTACTTTAAGAACGGATACGGAGTTAGGATTAAATGTGCTTAACTCTAGAATAGATGAGGTTATAGGTCAAGGTATGAGACTTATAAAAGGTGCTGATTTTAGCTGGGCATGGACTGGAGGAGATCTTATAGGAAACTCTAATAATTTTCAGCTACCAGCTAATACCGTAGTATTTATAGCTATACCTAAAAAGTGTATTATGAATGTAGTACTAAATGATGATAGTATATATACCTTTGGTAGTTATTCAGCTACAGATACTCAAGTGGGTATTTTTGCAACTGGATCAGAAATAACAGCCTCTGATAATTTTAGCTTAAATGTTACTCTAGATGATGATTTAGCAGAAATAAGAGAACTTGTAGAGGCTAATACTACTCTATTTATAGCTGACTCCCCACAAGAGCTAAAGGATATAAGAGTAGATTATTATGGCTTTACTCATGCGACAGCTGGAGACTCTGTAAGATCTATTATGGAGGCTATAAAAACTGGAAAAGTAAACATAAATAATACTATAGAGTGGACTCAGACTAGTACAGAATATACGGGATCAGCTACAGCTGAGACTTATTTACCTAGTAATATTGATATTAATATTAGTTTACCAGCTGAAACGGTAATAACCATAGGAGATAATGAGCTAGGAGATATAACAGCTACAGATACACAAGAACTAGTATTTACTACTCCTAATATTAATGCTAATTATTCTATAGTTTTAAGCTCTAATAGTCTGGCTTATAATGATTTAATAAATGAAGTAAAGTTAAATATAGATTTTAAAATATATATAGATAAAATTATAGGACAAACACCTAAAGCTGACGGTTTTGTATTAATTGACTCAGACTCAAATGTAGGCGCTCACATAGGTAGTCAAGATATATGGCAAACACAACCATATAATAAAAAATATGGCTGGGGAGGACACCCTTACGGTACTGGAGTATTGCCTCCATATTCTAGGATAGTGGGTATATTAGAGGCTCAAATGTTATCAGTACAAGGCGGTAAGGGACGCTGGAACGGAGACGATACTGGTAATTTTGAACATGGCGGACATTTATTCGAGGGCTGGAATAAAGAGGAAGATGTAAGGCTTACAATGGGTATAGGGCTTAATAATAAAAATATAGCTTGGATACAAACGTTTCACCCAGCTACGGAAAGCGGTACAGATAATGGTACTTACTATGGTATTACTAAAGTAGGCTCAGATATAGACGGTAAAGGGTGTAATTTTATGCCTAGCTTTACACAACCTAAAAACGTAGTAATTATACCTACGCTACCTACAACTTATACGCCTACAATACCTCAAGATCAATTCGATTTAATGGTAGACAGCGGAGAGGTACACCCTAGCGTAGCTAAAGCTCAAGACATGATGTTTGTAGGTGGTATGTATTATGATACTACTTTAGATAGAGTAAGAGTTTATACTAAAAATGGCTGGAAAACTCTAGCCTTTGAGGAGGAGGTATAATTATGGGAATATTTATAAAAGCAGATAATAATATTTTTTCTGATAAAAATTTAGGTCAATTAGAATTAGTAGACGGTTTAGTAGAATATTTAGAAAGCGACGGACAAGCTTATATAGATACTTTATGGTCTGGATATAGGAAAAATAGCGGAGATGTAGCGGGTACTATACCTAGTAACGCTCCAAGCTTTGAAATAAAAATAGCTGTAGAGGAGACAAGTTATATGCCTATACTGGGCGTATTATCTCGAGCACAGCCTAACGTAAATACTAATGGTAATATTATACAATATATAGGAAAAGGAGCGCATTTTAACAGTATAACTTTAGCAAGTGGAGAGAACGTATTAAAAGTAGGCTCTGTATACTCTTATATTAATAATACTCAAATATCAGATAATTTAGATATGGATAACCAGTATAGACTTAATGCTTTTAATGATAGTATCTTACTTTTTGGAGGATATTATACAATGTCTGGCGGATCTGCGTTTGAAATATCAAGCCATACTAAAATATATTACTTTAAAGCTTATGAGGGAGATACTTTAGTATTAGATTTAAGACCTTATAGGTATAATGGCGTAGGCTGTATGATAGATGTATTAACTAATACTCTATATATGAACGCTGGCGACGGTGCTTTTAAAATGGGATCTATAATTAATTAAAGTTTAAGAGGTGTAGATATGATTAGAATATTTAAGCCTACTGATACAGTCTATACAAGTAATGGAGAGGCTGTACTAAAGCCTTTAAGAGCTATAGTACATAAAGAGGATAACGGAGACTACTATTTAGAGTACGAGTTTGATATATCAGACGATAAGTTTATTATTAAGGACTATCAGATAGTAGCTAATACTCCTCAAGGCTCTCAAGCCTTTAGGATAGGTAACTTTGAGAAAACTAGACGCAAGATTAAGGGAAATGCTTATCATGTGTACTATGACTCTAGAAGATACCTAATAGAGGAGCTTACTATTACTGATAAAAATTGTAACGTAGCGCTAGACGATATAAATAGCGCTACGTCTAACCCTAGTCCTTTTAATGTATTTTCTAATATAGCTAACCTTAATAGCCTAGATATAAAGCTACAAAGTCTATACGAGGCTTTTAGTAAGGTTATAGATGTATGGGGAGGACACCTAGTTAGAGATAACTTTAATATTAAGGTTTTAGACTCTATAGGTGTAGATAATGGCGTTACAGTACAGTACGCTAAAAACTTACAAGACATACAAGCTACTTATAACTGGGATAATGTAGTTACTAAGCTATATCCCATAGGTAAAGATAATATACAGCTAGAGGAGAAGTACGTTTATAGTGAGACTCAGTACGAGATACCATATACTAAGACTGTAACTTTTGAGCAAGACATAGACGAAAAAAATTATCCAGATCATAACTCCTACGCTTACGCTGTAGCTGAGGACTTAAGAGTAAAAGCTCAAGAGTACGTAAATGAGCATTGTATACCAGAGGTAAACTACACTTTAAAGGCTGACTTAGATAAGGTTACAGATGTAGGAGACATTATAGAGGTTAAAGATAATAGACTAGGTATAGACCTAGAGACCTACGTTATAAGTTTTAATTATGACTGTTTAACTGAGCGCTATACAGAGGTAGAGTTTGGTACTTTTGAGAATAAATTAAGCTCACTTATTCAGCATATAACAGCCTCTAATGATAAGGCTATAAGTCAGAATAACGATACTTTAAAGGTTATATTAAGTGATGAGATAGCGCAAGCTGAGGAGAAGATATGGGGAGCGCTAGACTCTAGCTACTGTATCTATGAGGGTAACCAGATACTCATAGTAGATACTTTACCTAAAGAGGACGCTACTAATGTTATTAGAATAAATAACGGAGGTATAGCTTTTAGTCAAACTGGCATAAATGGTACTTTTACTAGTGCATGGACTATAGACGGTACCTTAAATATGGGCGCTATCAATGTTATTAATTTAACAGCGGATCTTATAAAAGGCGGTACTTTAAAGCTAGGCTCTAATATTAATGAGTATGGTACTTTAAAGGTATACGATGAGTCTAATACTTTAATAGCTACTCTAGATAAGGACGGAGTAAGAGTAAACGGACAAGACGGATCATATATAGTAATGAATGATCAAGTAGGCTTTGCTGGATACGATAGATTAGATAACTTAATTTTTTACTCTACTTTTGATGAGTTTCATATGGTAAAGGCTGTAGTAGATAATGAGATAACATTAAGTAATAAACTACGCTTTATACCTATAGACCTTACAGACTCTGGAGGGGTAACTCACGACGGTATAGGATTAGTAAGCGTATTAGATGAGGATACATTTTAAAGGAGGTATATAATGGCGTCAAGTGGCAGTTTTAATACTACTGGATATGACGGTAGATATTTAACTTTTGCGTGGAGTGTTAAAAGTCAAAGTATAGAAAATAACTCAAGTGTTATAAGCTGGACTTTAAAAGGTGCTGGTACTGGAGGCTCTAGCTGGTATAGATCTGGTAACTTTAAAGTAGTTATTAATGGTACTACAGTATATAGCTCAGCTACTAGAATACAGCTTTATAACGGTACTTTAGTAGCTAGTGGTAACTTTACTATACCTCACAACTCAGACGGTACTAAGAGCTTTAGCGCAAGCGCTGAGGCTGGTATTTATACTGTAGCTGTTAACTGTAGAGGTAGCGCTAACTTTACTCTACCTACTATAAATAGATACGCTAAAATAAGTAGCGTATCTAATTTTACTGATGAGGGTAGCCCTAAAGTAAACTTTAGTAACCCTAATAACTCTAAATTAAAGATAACTCTTAAAGCTGGTAGCTATACAATTACTAGAGACAATGTAACAGCCTCTAGTAGTTATACTTTTAGTCTTACAGAGACTGAGATAAACAATTTAAGGGCGCAAAGTCCTAACAGTAATAGTATAGCTGTTACTTATGGTCTAGGTACTTATATAGGTAGCTCTGTAGCTAATACAGACACTAAAAGCGCTACTATGAGTATAGTAAACGCTAAGCCTACTATAGGTACTTTAGCTTATATAGATAGTAACGCTAGTACTGTAGATATTACTGGAGATAATCAGCAGATCATAAGAAATAACTCAAGAGTAACTTTTAATATAGCTAGTATTACAGCTTTAAAAAGTGCTACTCTTAAAAGCTGTAATATTAAAATAAATGGCGTAGACTATCCAGTAACTGTAAGCGGTAGCTCTATGAGTAATATTACTAAAATTATAGGTACAATTAACTCAGCTATAACACTTTACGCAGATGTAAAGCTTACAGACTCTAGAGACAATGTTACAGAGGCTAGTATACCTATTTATATGTTAGACTGGGTTAAGCCTACAGCTATAATTAAGGCTCAAAGAGAGAATAATTTTTATAATGATACAGAGCTTTACGTTAACGGTCTTATGAGTGGATTAGACGGTAAAAATGTAATGACTATCCAGTATCAATATAAAAAGGCTACGGATAGTAGTTATAGTGCATTACAGACCATGCAAGACGAGGAGACAGTTACTTTAAACTTAGATAATACTTATCAATGGAATATAAAAGTAATTATAAGCGACTTGTTAGGATCTAATACTTATAACTTAATGGTAGACGTAGGTATACCTATTATATTCTTTGATAGAAAACGAAAAGCTATAGGTATTAACTGTCTACCAGATAAAGCTAACTCTGTTATGAGTGAGGGACTAGCTTTAGATGATTTAATATATATAGGCTCAGAGGTTTTATACGATCAGATTATTACAAGTACCAGCGGTACTACTACAGTTTTAGGAGCTTATAATTATAATTTAATAGAGGGGCTTTTTACTGGTATAAATATACCTACTAACTATGAGAAAGCTTATAGGATAACAGCTCAGATCTCTACTCAAAATGAGAATAATGTAAGCGTTAGCTTAAATAACTTTACTACTAATGAGTTAAGAACGTGGAGCGCTGATACTATGAGAGCTATAGTAAGCTCTGTTATCTTTAAACAGTCTGATATAACTCTACAGCCTACTTATGGATACACTAGTAAAAATGGTATTAACTTAAGTATTAATAATAGTGCTGGATATGAGGCTAGAGTTAGAAATATTACGCTACATGGATACCTAGTTAAAAAGTCTACTAATCTAACTTATAGTCCTTTAAATGCAGTAGACTTATCTTAATTAAAAAAAGACAAAAAAAGTACCCCTTAGAGTACATTTAAACTCTAAGGGGCTTTTTAGTGTCCGATCTATATTGCGAGGAAAAAAAGGAGAAAAACAAAATCTCAAGGGGTTATTAATTACTTATATTATAACATATATATAACTAAAAACTAAGTTTATTTTTTTAATTTTATCAGCCCTTTGCCTCTTATCTTTTTTATGTTAACCTATAACCTTTAATATCTATTTACCCTAATGCTAATCCTTAAGCGGTGTTGTAGGCAAATGGCTATATCCCCCCTCTTTACCAGTTTAAAGCTAAAAGCTATATTTTTAGTAAAGAGAGGGGTTATATACTTAGTCTCTAGCTAATCCTCGAAGGGAGCCACTAGCGAGGTATCCGTATATACTAACTATTACTAGTTAGGAGTAGTCAGCCTAATTAAAGGCTAGCGTTGAGGTGCTGTATCAGATACGCTCTATTGCGAATAGCCTACTCACCCCCCGTACAGCGACGGGGTTACACTTACCTACCTTATCTCAGTTTTACGTCTAAGTATCTAATAAACAAAGTTATAAGATTTATCCATTTATAGTCGTATCTCTAAAGGATAGTTGACTCGGAGCAACTTAGACGAGGACGGGACACAACCACACCCTCTAACGGTCATCAATGCTACGCTTATACCTCGCTTAACTGGTAGTCCACGTAGTAGAATTATTTTACAGCGGTTTTATTCTCAGCGCCCCTATATCTTCCTCTTAGGTTTTAAGTCCTCTATCTTAAGTTATCATTAACTAACCGATAGGTCAGTTACTCAATGGTTACTTACGAGTATATATTATAAAAATAAATAAGTCAATATATAATTTTACCTAAAATATAAAAAAATAAGTATAGGGGGATAATCCTATACTTTTAATTCTATATCTAAGTCAAAGTGTATATTATTTTTACTGTTATAGCAAGCTACATTTTTAGTATATACTATTTTTTTTATAATTGTTTTTAATAAAGCGTTACGCTCAGATATACCTACTGTATAATAGTCAGCCAGTACTTTATTAAGTATAGGTACTGCGCTGGTTATTTTTTTATGCTCATCAAAGTTAGTAGACTTTAGATCATCTATAGCTAACTTAAGAGAGTCTATATCTTTATTTAAAATATTTACACGCTCTAGGTATTTATCTTTACTATAAATACCCTCCTCTAAAAACTCACACGCTCTAGTTATCATGTTTTCCTTTTTAGATATCTCTTTAGTAAGTAAGTCTATCTCATTTTGTACTCTAATTTTTTTAGACTTAATCTCGCTATCATAATTTATTAAATAAGCGTTAAAGTTTTCTAGCTCAGACTGTAAGGCGTTTATTATCTCAGACTCTACAGTACTTAGCCTAGACGAGCCTACAGTACAAGCTATATTTTTACACTTTAAATACTCTACATTTTTCATATTCATATTACGTACCATAGACCGCCCACAGCTGGAGCAATATACAAGCCCAGCTAATGGGTTTCTAAGCCCACTACTTACGCTATTAACTCTAGTAGACTTATTTATTTTTTGCTGGACTTGATTAAAAAGCTCCACGTCTATAATAGGATCATGCTTACCCTCTATATAATTATTATTTTTTTTACTATGTAAATAACCTATATAAGTTTTATTTTTAAGTATAGCTCTTACCAGATACTCGCTCCACGTCTTAGCCTTTTGAGGCTTAATGCCTTTATCGTTTAAGTATCTACATATATCAGTAAGTCCTACACCCTCTAAATATTTATTAAATATAAGCTCTACGGTCTTAGCGTCCTCGTTAGGTACTAATACGTAACCTCTGTCTCTTTTTTCTTTACTAAAGCCAAAAGGTAAAATAGAGCCTATAAAATATCCCTCTTTGTGCGACTGCTGACGACCTCTTAAAAGTCTACGACATATAATCTTATACTCACGTCTAGACATAAAAAGCCCGAACTCTAAAAACTCCTCGTCGTATTCTTCTTTAGATAGATCATATACTTTATTAAGAGTATATATCTTAGTACCAGTTTTTTTAAATACCTCTATTATCTCTATCTGGTCTATCTGGTTACCTCTAGATAGTCTCTCTATCTCTATAACTACTACACCCTCGTATAAACTATCGTATACGTCCTCTAGTAGCTGTTGCATTACTGGTCTATTAGATATTGACTCTCCAGATACTACCTCTTTATATATTTTTATAATGTTTAAACTGTTACGGCTACAGTAATCTAATAACATACGCTCATGGCGTGCTAAAGTCTCCTCTGTCGTTTCTAGATCTTCTCTAGACTTACGTAGATATATAGCTACGTTTGTACTCATTTACTTACACCTACTTTTTAATAAAAATTTACTAAACTCTACTAATAATATAAGCTCATCAGAGCTAAAGTCATGAGTAGTAAAAGTAACAGTCTCTACAGTACCATTAATTAACTCCTCTAAGCTTACATTGAAATAGCTCGATATTTTTCTAAGAGTAGTAAGGTTTATACTCTCGCTGTTTCTAGTCCAGCTCGATATAGTACTGGCTGGTATTTTAAGCTCTCTAGATAGATCAGCTTTAGTCATATTACGACCTTTTAATAATGTTTCTAAATTAGTTAAAAAATTCATATTATCACTCCATTATATAATTAAATATATTTTTAATAAAGATAATTTTTATATATTATACATAAAAATAATTAAGGAAAATATTAACTTTTGTATTGACATTATACCAAATGAGAGTTAAGATTATCTCGTAAATACGGATTATCGTATTAAAAATACGAACGTTCGCAGAAAGGAGGTAAAAGGGATATGGGGAGATATAGTAACCTTTTAGCCGAACTAAAGAGAGCAAACATAAAACCTATAGAGGTAGCTAAGGCGATAGGGGTAAGCCTAACAGCATATTACGAGCGCTTAAAAGGATCTACTAGCTTTAAGTTAGCCGATATGCTAGCTATACAAAAATTAATTAAAGAAAAAACTAAGGAAACCATAAGCCTAGATTATCTTTTTAAATATGATAAGGATAACTAGGAGCCAACCGACAGCAGAGACATTACAAGACATTTATAAGACAATTCATAAGATTTTTACAGACTCAAAATATTATTACGACAACTCAGATATAGAAAAAATCAAAGATAACCCCGAAAATTTAATATTAACAAATGATAAGGAGTAAAGTTATGAGCGATACAAAAGATAATATTTTAAAAGTAGACGGAGTATCAGATATTTTAATGATAGTAGCTGAGCTTAGAGCTGAGAGAGATTTTTACCTAGAAAAATACGAAAGCCTAAGAGACTGTACTTTATCTAATACTGAGCTAGGCTGGGGAGATAATGAGCTAAGATTAAAAGACGGAGGAGAGTTTAATTATATGCTTAAGTTTTTAACTCCAGTAGAATACGAGGAAAGACTAAGATCCTTAAAAGATATAAAAGCCAGAAAAGAAAAAGCAGAGGCAGAGGCTAAAGCTAGAGAGGAGGCTAAAGATGAGTAACGTAAAATTAGAGGCGGAGGCTGGAGCTGTACCTAATGTAGTACCAGCGCCTAGCGTAACTTATGAGGACATTACTAAAGCTAATGAGCTAATCGCTACTACTACTATAAGCAGAAAAGATAAAAAAACTAACAAGATAATTAATAAAGAGTATGCAGAGGTTAACCAAAGGGTAAAGGCTTTTAGATCTGTATACCCTCAAGGCACTATAACTACAGAAATATTAAGTATTAATGACGGAGTAGTTATTATGAAAGCTACAGCTAAAGACGAGCTAGGTAAAGTGTTAGGTACTGGTATGGCTTGCGAAGATAAAAAAAGTAGTTTTATTAACGAGGGTAGTTATATAGAAAACTGCGAGACCTCAGCAGTAGGTAGAGCTTTAGGTTTTTGTGGCTTTGGTATAGATACGTCTATATGTAGCGCTGAGGAGCTAGGTAATGCTTTAGAAAATCAAAACAAAGATACCAAAGACGATACAGACTATAACATTTTATTAAACGGATTAATTAAAGAGCATGAGCTAGATAAAAAAGAAATAGCTAAAGAGTATAAGCTTAATGCTAAGTCTACTAATGAGGACTTTAAAAAAGTTTATAATGCTCTTATTGATAAGCTAGAAAAAGATAATAAGTAGGAGTCTTTTTATAATGACGAATAAGTATACTAAAACAGATTTAATACAGTTTCAAAGTTTACCACTAGGAGCTAAGATTAATCATTTTAAGCTTAGACTTAGGGACTGGGTTAACGAGTATGGCTTAGACGGAGTGTATATAAGTTTTAGTGGAGGCAAAGACTCTACAGTTTTATTACACATGGCTAGAGAAATGTACCCAGATATTAAAGCTGTATTTATAGATACTGGCTTAGAGTATCCAGAGATAAGAGACTTTGTTAAGACCTTTGACAATGTAGACTGGGTTAAACCTAAAAAGAACTTTAAGCAAGTTATACAAGAGTACGGATACCCTTTAATAAGTAAAGAGGTCAGTAATGCAGTAGATGAGGTACAAAGAGCTAAAGAAAAAGGACAAATAAAAGAAAGTACAAGATATAAGAGATTAAATGGAGATTTTAAAGACAATGAGGGTAAGCCAAGTAGATACAATATACCTCAATGGAGATTTTTAATAGACGCTCCATTTAAAATATCTGATAAGTGCTGTAATGTTATGAAAAAAGCCCCAGCTAAAGCATATGAGCGTAAAACTGGTAGAAAGCCCATAACTGCTACTATGTGTAGTGAGAGTAGGCTTAGGGAGATAAGGTGGCTCAAGACGGGCTGTAATGCTTTTAATAACAAAATGCCTATAAGTAATCCTATGAGTATCTGGACTGAGCAAGACGTACTTTTATATATTAAAAAAAATAATATAAAAATAGCTAGCGTTTATGGAGATATAGTTACAGAGGAAATAGGAGAAATAAAAGGACAAACAAGCATAAACGATCTAGGACAAGGTAATTTTTTTGAGGCTCCACTAAAGACTACTGGCTGTAAGCGTACTGGCTGTATGTTTTGTGGCTTTGGGTGTCATTTAGAAAAAGAGAGTAGATTTATAAAATTAAAACAGACACACCCTAAGCTATATGAGTATATTTTTAAGTCATGGGATAATGGAGGACTTAACTATAAAGAGGTAATAGACTGGCTTAATGAAAACGGAGAAAAATTAAATATTAAATATTAAAAGGAGGAATAAATGCAAGATACAGTAGCAAAAGATAGACATAAGTATATAGGCGGATCAGACATACCTATTATTATGGGTATTAGTCCTTTTAAGTCTAGATATGATTTATTACTAGAAAAGGCAGAGGTTAAAGAGGCTGACTTTAGCGGTAACCAGTATACAGAGTATGGTAACACTATGGAGCCTAAGATAAGAGAATATATTAACCAGACAAAAGATAAGGAATATATAGAGGGTAAGCATATTAAGGAATATGAGGGCTTTTATGATAGCGAGGAAAATAATCATAATATACCTTTTAATGTAAGAGTACATACAGACGGAGAGACTGAGGATACAGTACTAGAGATTAAAACTACCTCACAAATAAAAGAAAGCGTAGACCAGTATAAAATATACTTAGTACAGTTACTCTTTTATATGTATGTTACAGACAAGCCTAACGGATTATTAGCTGTATATGAACGCCCAGAGGACTTAGACGAGGAGTTTAACGCTGATAGGCTTACTCTATATGATATAGACATGGGAGACTATAATTCATTATTAGACGAGGTTAAAATGGCTATAGGTAGCTTTGTAGCAGATCTAGAAAAGGTAAAGGAAAACCCTTTTATAACAGAGGAGGAGTTACTACCTAAAGACATAAGCGGACTAGCTAACCATATAGTAACACTAGAGCAAAGGCTAGCAAGCTATAAAAAGGTAGAGACTCAGATTAAAAAGGAAAAAGAACAGCTAAGACAAGCTATGATAGATAATAATGTTAAGAGCTGGGAAACTCCTAATCATATAAAAATAACCTTAGTAGCAGATGTACCAGAAAGAAAAGAAACAGTAGAGGTATTTAATGAGGACAAGCTTAAAGAGGATAAGCCTAAAGTCTACGCTGAGTATTTAGAGACAAAGGAAATAACTAAAAGAGGGCGTAGCGGATACGTTAAAATAACTCTACCAAAAGAGGCTTAAAATGGCTAAAGGTTGTAAATATGTATATATCAGAGTAAGTAAAGATAAATACGAGCATATAGTAGCTATGGAGGATACAGCTGTAGAACTTGCTAAAGTATGTAATACTACTCCAGATACTATATATAGCTCTATATATCACAAAGTCGGTACATATAAAAAAGTACTTATAGAGGAGGGGAGCTAATGCTAGAGGTAGACTTAAAAAAGTTAAGAGGCTCTATGGAGGGAGACCTACCTACTTTATTAGCTGAGTTAGAAATAATAATAAGACAGATGTATGATACTTTATCAGAGGATATAGGAGACGCAGAGGCTAGAGATATAATGCTAGAGCCAATTAACAGAGCATTTAATAGAGAAACTGCTAATCCTTTTGAGAGGACTTTAATAATTCATAAATAGGAGGTATAAATATGAATAAAGTAGCACTTGTAGGACGACTCACTAACGAGCCAGAGATCAATTATAGCGCAACAAATGACGGACAACTAGCTAGAGCTAAGTTTACCTTAGCAGTAGACAGACCTAAGAATAGAGAAAAGACAGACTTTATAAGAGTACTAGCATGGGGAGGCACAGCAGAGATTATAGAGAAATACGTACATAAAGGATATAGGCTAGGAGTAAGCGGACATATAGAGACGGGATCATACCAAAATAAAGAGGGACAGACTGTATATACTACAGAGGTAACAGCTGAGGATATAGACTTACTAGAGCCTAAGCACGATAACGAGCCACAGCAAGAGTCTAATAATGGCTGGTAATATTAAATATTATTAAGGAGTAGAGATATGGATAATAAGAAATTATTAGAGGTTAAAGAGAAACCAGTAAAAAAGGAAAATAAAAGAGGCTTAAATTTTAGGGATATGACAGCCTTTTTAAGTTTTATTCTAGGTGGAGTAGCTACTTACGAACTCTTTAAAACTAACTTTTTTATATGCGATAACTGGATACAAGTAATAGTAATAGCTATAGTTAGTACTATATTTTTATTTAGAGTAATTTTTAGCTTATGTAAGCAGATTGTAAAAAACAGTAAATAAGGTAGACTAATGACACGATTTTATAATTACTCAAAATATAAAAATAAAAAAGTAGAGTATAAAGGTATACTTTTTGACTCAGTAAAAGAGCGTAACTACTATATGTATCTGGAGGGACTATTACAAGCTGGAGAGATAACAGATCTACAGCTACAAGTAAAATATGAACTACAGCCAAGCTTTAAAGACGCAAACGGACGCACGATAAGAGCTATCACTTATATAGCTGACTTTGTATATAAGGATAAAGACGGATACGAGGTAATAGTAGACGTTAAGGGATATAGGACAGATGTATATAAGTTAAAAAGAAAAATGATGTTATATAAGGGGTATGACATTCTAGAAGTATAAGCACATTTAGGGAGGTGTGATATGGTAACGGCAAAAATGAAAGATACAGTAAAAATTATTTTAACTAATAATGTAGAGGCTAGAGGGGACGATTTTATATTAATAGCTGAGGTATACGACATGCTAAGACCAGAGATAAGGGGACTAACTTTAGAGTATATTTTAAGACACCATAAGGAGTATAAGCTACCGTCTTTTAGCTCTATAGTAAGAGCTAGGAGAAAAATACAAGAGATTTACCCAGATTTACTACCTAACAAAAATATAAAAGATATTAGATCAGCAGAGGAGCAAAAATATAGAGAATTTGCGAGGGAGTAATATTATGAGTAGTACGAGCTATAAGGTACCAGCGCATATTAAGAAATATGTTAAGGTAGAATTATATAATTTTAATAAAACTAAAAAACTTATAGAGACTATGAAAAATAGTAAACTTGTACCTACTCATAGCTTACTTATAGCTGAGAGAAAAATACTACAGATACAAGCGGTACTAGATAGACTTAATAAGGATCAGAGAGACATAGCAGAGGTTATATTTTTCAAGCATTACAGCCAAGCTAAAGCTGAGCTGGAGGAGTATATAAGTTATGACTCCTATTACTGGACTATGAATAAAGTAATATATCTAGTGGCTGAGGAAATGGACTTAATTTAATAATTATAGGGAGAATTACGGTATGGGCTGGCTAACCCATAGGGATAGAGTCTTAGCTATGTGAGGGGGCAACTAAAAGCCCCTAGCGTACGGTAATCACAATATAGTTGAGGCTGGTAGTATATGGTGGGGATACTACAATAAAAAAATATGTATTTTATTAAACTAAGAAAAGTTATAGTTTAATAAACATGGAATTATTAAACTAAAATAAGGTTGACATAATACTAAAAATATAGTAGAATTATTAGCGTAGAGGGGGATTAGAAATAATCTATCTATTGCGAATAAAGGGAGTCTACGGTTACCCATACCGTAGGCTCTTTTTTTATGCCTAAATATATCTGGTAGGCTTTAGTATTGTCGGGGCTTTTGGGGGCTTTTGGGGGCTTTTGGGGGCTTTTTCAATACTAAAATATGAATACCATAATAAAATATAGACACTTGTATATAACACTATATAAGTTATACTTATATCATCAAAGGGAGGTATAGAGAGGAGTGATAAAGAATGAAAGTTGACGAAAGAAAAGCAGTAGAGATTTTAGTAACGACACAAGAAGATATAGACCAAGACAGAGATTTAAGAAATGATAAAAAGGACATTTACTATGCACTAACAATAGCAATTAAGTGTACGGAAATGGCTTATAGAACTAAAGATATTTTACAAGATTTTTTGTATGATTAGAGATAATAAGGACGCATAACTAGGAGGTATAATATGCAAAGAGGAAACATTAAAGAAGTAAGTAAAACAACAAAAGATAATTATATTGATATTGTACATAAAGAGCTAGATGTGAAAGCATTAAGATTAGCTCCATACGTTTTAGTAAAAGCTATGGATCATGCACCTTTACAAAGAGAACATATAGACGAGCGAGAAAAAGAAATTTTAAAAGACTGGCAAAATAAATTGTTATTAAAATGCTACCCATATAATCAGCCAGTTATTTTCAAAAATGATAGATTTTATAAATTAATAACAGATATGATATATGAGGCTTACATACCTAAATGTGAGGAAGATCTTTACTAGGAGGTATAATATGAGTACATTTTTAGTATTTTTTGAACTTATCAGCGATAGGTACGACGGAGGACAAGAGTACGTAGAGGCTAGATCTAAAAAAGGAGCTATAGATACATTTAGGGAGTATTACCCTAAAGATAAATATAGGATAACAGCTATATATAAACAGCTGAGCTTATAAGGAGGGATAACATGACTAAGGACAGCGTTAAGAGAGCTGTAGCTAAGTATGACGCTAAGAATACTATACATATAGGGCTAAAGTTTAATAAAAAGACGGATAAGGATATATTAGCTAGGCTGAGTAAAGAGCCTAATAAACAAGGTTATATAAAAAAGCTTATAAGAGCTGATATTAAAAAAGTATCTAAAAATAGGAGGTAGGATATGACAGATAGGAGTTATTATGGAGTTATACTATTATGTTTTTTAATTATTTTTGTACTTGTTATAGGAATATTAACAAGCATAAATCTTAAGACAGCTAATATTAATAAACAGCTTAAAACTATAGTAAAACTGGAGAAACGCCAAAACGCCAAAACGCCAGAGACAACTACTCCAGAGCTAGTAATAGAGGAGAATACCTTAGGGAGGTAATATGGATAATATAATGGATAAAAATAAAGCAAGTGAAAAATTAAGAGAGCTTTTATATAAAAGTAATAAAACAATTAAAAAAAATGGAATAAAATATAAATTTATTTTAGATGATGATACCATTCTAGCTTTAAAAATTGCTATAAACAACTTAGAAAACTCAGAGACAGATAAAATAGAGTTTGAAAGTCCAAAGGTAAATAGACTAGAAATGGCTAGAGTAAAAAATCATTTTACTTTAAATGAGAGCGGATACTATATAAAAATAAGAAAAGGTACGAGGGTTATTTTAGATAATGCTACTCAAGAGATTTACGGTATTACTGATAGCATTACGTTAGATATATTAAATGGTATAGTATTAGAAAAGGAGTAGATATGGATAAAGAAAATTACGCTAAATTTTTATTAAGCGGTATGTATGAGGATAAATACGACGAGTATATGGATACTAGAGATCCAGAAGAAAAAAAGGACGTATACGAGGAGGTAGAGGCTTTAAAGTTAGCAGTAGATAGCGTAGATATACATAGTATAGCTAAAGAGCCAGTATGGAAAGACGACATACTAGGATATGGAGATAGGGTATTAAGCTGTCCTATGTGTAATAAGCCTATAACTAATGTATGGAGTAGAGCAGAGTATAAGCCTAAATTTTGTCATTATTGCGGACAGCGTCTTAAATGGTATACGGAGGAGTAAGCATGGATAAATTAATTAAATTAATTAAGATGATTATAACAAAATTAAAAAAGTTTTATAAAAATTATCTACAAGCAAAAAACCCCAGTAAAGTTATGGTTAAGTACGATAAACAAAACGCAGACAGAATAGTTAACATTTTAAAAAATGAAAATGATAAAAATAAAGAAAAAGCACTAATTAGACTTAATTTTATGTTAGATGATAATAAAAGAGCAAAAGCTAAACTTAATAATTATAAGCCAGAAACAGAGGACGAGTTTATAGAGATATATCACAGCATAAAAGGAACAAAAGACGAGCTTATTAAAGAACTAGATAAAAATATAAAATCTTTAAAATTAGCTATACAGCGTATAGGAGGTTAAAAAGTGAGCGTTATACCAGTAGCTATAGTTATAGGAATAATAGAGGATAAGATAGCTAATGATCTGTCTAATAGTGATAATAAGGTTATCGAGCATTTAGAAGATATAAAGCATAAAATCATAAAAAATAAAACTAAAAAGCATGTATTAGAGGTTAAGCATAAAGACGGTACCATATATACTCAAGTAGCAGATGATATAAGTATTAAAGGTAATTTTATTATATTTATAAAAGAGAAAGAAAAAATATATCTTAATTCTAGTGAAGTTATACATATAAGGGAGGAGTTAGATTTATGACAGTATTAACAAATGAACAAGCAATAAACAAATTACAAGACATACTAGAACAATATTGGAAGTTAGATAAAAAAGGTTTTGTAATGGACTTTGACACAGCAGAAGCAATAAAAATGGGAGCACAAGCATTAGATAATCAAAAAGAGATTATTAAAGGCTTTACAGTTATTGATACTAAAACTGGTAGGTATCCAGATCTAGATAAGTTAGTTGATGAGTATACCGAAAATGATAATCTAGCGTATTATAATTTAGATTGTTTTGCAATAACTGAGGGCGGAGATATAATTTTATTAGATACTGACTTTAACTTTAGAGTCTGTCCTTTAGGTAGATTTAAAATAAAGCCTATTTATTATAAATAAAAAGTGAGGAGGGATAACATGAGCATAACAGAGATATTATTATTAATTGCTTTTATAATCTCTACTATAGGCTGGATCTTAACTATACAGCTTAGAAAAAGTGAGCTTGTATATTTAGCTGAGGCTTGCGAGGATAGAGCTAAAGCGTACGAGGAGTCTATAAAGAGAAACAATAAAGCAAGTAATAGTAGCTTATATGAGCAAGATAGCCTAATTAAACAAGGTAAGGCTCAAGGGCTTAGAGACGCTAAGAAATATATTTTATATGAAATAGAAAACTAAGGAGCTTAGATATGAATAGTAAAAGAGTTTTAATAGGTATATCAATTACAATAATAATTTTATTATTAAGTATAATTTTTAGCTAAAAGGAGGTAGATATTATGGCTAATAAATTCGCATGGGCTAGCATTGACGAAAAAGGTAATATTACTGGAGGTAAGGCTGGTAATCAGAGCGGTAAGGAGCTTGTAGTAGGCAGATATTATAACTTTGGTCAGAATAGGGTTATAAGATTTTTAAACGTAGACAGAGGTAGACTAGCTGGTAAAATAGCTAAGAAACTGGCTAAGAATAAAAATATAGGCTACGATCAGTCTAATAGAGCTAGTTTATTTAATCTAGCTAAAAAGTGTAAGTGGGATTATAAGAAACTACTTAAAGAACTTAAAAAGAATAAGGTAGAGACTGACTGCTCAGCCTTTGTATCCACAGTTATTAATCTAGCATACGGTAAAAAGATTATACCTTTGTGTACCACCAGTAACATAGCTGACGCTTGTAAAAAGACTAAAAGGTTTAAGACTATGACTGTAGCTAATGCTAGTAGACGCTGGCATAAGGGAGACATGCCTTTAAAAGCTGGTAAGCATATTATTATTAATGTTTAGGAGGGGCTGATATGAGAAAGTTAGCGAGATCTGTAGCCCACGCAAATATGAAAAAAAAGGGCTATAATCAGATTAATAAAAAGTCAAAGACAGATAAAAGAGCTAATAAAAAAAGCTTATTCTCTCAAAGGTGGAGAGAGTTTATAAGGGGGTAAAATGTCTAGTAAAATTAAAATAAAAATTAGTAAAAAGGATAGATACGAGGACTTATTAGCTCATGTAGAAACACTAAAAAACGACGTAAATAAAAAATTAACTGGTATAATAGCTAAAATAGAGGCTATTATGGAAATGGAGGAAAAATGAATAATACAAAGGATATGAAAATAGGAAAAGCTACTGTTATATTTTTTAATATTAACTCTGATAACTATACTACAAATGAGAAAGAGATAGCTATAAGAATGATATTAGACATGCCTACACATAATGGTTTTACTAAAGATAAAATATTAGAGGTACTAGACTGGCTTTGGATACAAAACTATAAAAAATAAAGGAGGTATAAGATGTTACATAATTTAAAACTACAAAGAAAGTACGCAGATAGAATAATAGACGGTCAAAAGACCTTTGAGGTACGGCTCAACGATAGAGACTATCAAGTAGGAGATCTTATTATATTTACTACTACAGAAAATGATAGCTCAGAGGAGCCAGTTACTCATAAGATTAATGATAAGGAGTATGAGATAACTTACGTACATACTAACTACGGTATGGATATGGACTATAAAGAAGATAAGGACACTAGGGTAAGTTACGAGTACGATTATGTAGTACTAGGTATTAAGCCTATTAAAAAGTAGGTTTACATAAGCCCAAAAAAATTACTAATATTAAAATTAAAATGGCTGTTATAATGATTACAAAATTATAACAGTTATTTTTTTATGCAAAAAGATAAGGCGGTAGATATTATGAAAATTAAAAATAAGACTTATGATAATCTAAAATTTATAGCTATGGTAGTATTACCAGCAGTAGCTACTCTTTATACGTCTATAGCTGAGATATGGGGTTTACCTTTTTCTAAAGAGATACCTTTAACTATCATGGCTATAGATACTTTTTTAGGTGCGCTACTTATGATAAGCACTAATAACTATAACAAGGATAATAACAAAGATAAGGAGGCTTAGGTATGGTGGAGTGGATCATCAATAACGAGTGGATACTAGGTATACTTAGCGCTGTATTATCTGGAGTTATAATCGCTATCATAAACGACAATAGAAAACTAAGAAAAGCTAAGAAAGTTCAAGACGAACAGATAGAGAAAGCTGAGGACGACTTATTACTAGGAGTAGCTAGAATAATGTTAAAAGACTCAATAGAGACAGCACTAGACAGAGGATATACTACCTCTAGTGAGTTAGACGTTGTTAACGAGCTATATAAGGCTTATGAAAACAAAGGCGGTAACGGTACAGTTAAACACCTTTATATGAGATACGATAAGCTAAAGGTACACTAATTATATATGATGAGGTGGTATTATAATGGCAAGCTCTAAACAAGTAAAAGATTTTATTAGTAAGATAGCTCCAGTAGTACAGAAATACGCTAAGCAATATGGCTACAAAGTATGCAGTCCTATTATAGCTCAAGCGTGTATAGAGTCTGGCTATGGTCTATCTAGTCTATCAGCTAAGTATTATAATTACTTTGGTCTTAAATGTGGCTCAAGCTGGAGAGGTAAGAGCGTTAACCTAAAGACTAAGGAGGAGTACAAGGTTGGTACTATTACAACTATTAGAGATAACTTTAGAGTATATGATAGTATGGACGCTGGAGTTAAAGGATACTTTGACTTTATAAGTACTAACAGATATAAGAACTTAAAGACTGCTACTACTCCTAAGCAATACCTAGAGTATATAAAGGCTGACGGATACGCTACTAGCTCTACTTATGTATCTGATACTATGGCTATAGTAACTAAGTATAACCTTACTAAGTATGATAAGACTACTGATACTAAAGAGGATAGTAAGTATTATGATAAGTATACTGGTAGGTCTATGGAGTTAGATAAGGTACTTAAAGCTATTAAGGTACCAGCTAAATACTATGGTAATTATAATAAGCGTAAGCCAATAGCTAAGGCTAATGGTATAGATAACTATACTGGATCATACAGCCAGAATATAAAGCTCATTGACTTAGCTAAAAAAGGAAAGCTTAAAAAGGTTTAGTTGATTATGTATAAAGCTTGTAGCAGATGTGGTAAGGTACATGACTCCTTATATAAATGCAGAGTAGGAGTTAAGAAATATAATTATAAAGAAAGTTTATTAAGAAATACTCACGCATGGCACACTAAAAGCGAACAGATAAGAGAGGACTCAAGGTATTTATGCGCTATATGTGAAGATAAAGGTATTTATAATCATACTAACCTAGAAGTACACCATATAATTAAGCTTAAAGATAATCCAGACCTATTATTAGATGATGATAACTTAATTTGTTTATGTAGAACTCATCATAAGCAAGCTGATAAAGGAGAGTTTAGCGTAGATTATCTCAGAGAGCTTGTAAAAAAGAGATACCCCCCTACCTAAGACGTAAAAAAGAAATGTTTTAAAATAATCA
>AUXO012686767.1_pt1 | contig 36445 bp, 31 predicted proteins | sample 768731 | NCBI WGS metagenome assembly AUXO01 (sample SAMN02715735, study PRJNA202380) | gut metagenome | biome: sheep rumen | host: Ovis aries | place: New Zealand: Palmerston North | reverse complement strand
TTGTACCAAGACTGCACCTCCATGCGTGGCAATCCCACTCCGCCACTCTCTACGGGAGCCATCAGGAATTTATCATACAAGCCGCTCAAAGCACCCAGTACGGCCGACAGCACCACAAAAATAACCCATTTGTCGCTCTTGAAATCAATTCCTTCCTTCTTCCCATTCAGCGAAAGCAAATAGATAGATAAGATAGCCAAGAGCACACCAATCCACTGAAGAAAATTCAGTCGCTCACCGAAGATGAGCAATGCCCCTACCAGCGAAAGCACCGGGCGGGTGGCATTGATAGGCCCCACAATGGTAATGGGCAGATGCTTGATGCCGAAATAGCCGAAAATCCAAGAGCTGAGTACAATGCACGATTTTAGCACAATATATTTCTGCACAGCCCAACCGTGAGTGGGCGTATAAAAAATGCTTTCTGAGGAAATATGCCCTGTGGCAGTGAGAACAATGAATGGCAAAAAGATAAGCGAGCAAATCAGCGTATTCAGCCACAAGACAGGGATGACGGCATTGTTACGAAGTGATTTTTTCTTACACACATCGTAAAATCCCAGCAGAAAGGCAGAAACAAATGCTAATGAGAGCCACATAATCCTTACTTATAAATATCATGGGGATAGCCTATGCCGACCAGAAACAAGGCATTTCCAGGCATGGACATTCCCGCGCTGCACCGATCTTTCTGTTCAATGATACGGCGAAAACCTTCCAAGGTAAGTTTTCCACGGCCCACCTCTACCAGTGTGCCCACAATGGCCCGCACCATATTCCGCAAGAAACGATTGGCCTGAATCTCGAACACCCACTGATCCCCCTTCAGGTTAATCCACTCTGCCTTCATGATTTGACAATCGTTTGTCTTCACATCGGTATGGAGCTTGCTGAAGCTGGTAAAATCCTTATATTCATAAAGAATGGCTGCTGCCTTGTTCATCAGGGCATAGTCCAACTCTTTACCTGGGACCCGATAGCTATAACTGCGAAGGAACGGATTTTTCTGGTGATGCACGTAATAATGATAGGTTCGGTAAGTAGCAGAAAAGCGAGCATGAGCATCATCCTTCACAGCCCGTATGCGATAAATACAGATGTCGGAAGGAAGCATCCGGTTCAACTTATCCGCAAGATATTCCGTATCTATTCCGTTTTCCACATCGAAATGCGCCACCATCAGGCGGGCATTCACCCCGGCATCCGTCCGGCCAGCACCCACAATCTCAGTATCCCGGCCCAACAAGGTGCTTAAACACCGGGTAAGCACTTCCTGAACACTGATGTCATTGGGCTGTACCTGCCATCCGTGATAAGCAGAGCCATCGTAGGCCAATTCTATGAAATATCGCATCGTCTTACCTTACCGTAATATGAAAACATCCCTGCTTTACCTCATATTTTACATAACAACGGCCCTCGTAGCGCAAATCACGCAATACCTCACCCAGAGCCCGTTTCATGAGAATTTCCCTCTTCCCATCATGAATCTTCATAGGGTCATCAGCCATCTCATCATACTTGGTATAGCTGATATCGAAGGTAGTGGCATAGGCATGCGCAGATTCAGAGACTGCATTCCCATTCTGGCGCTTAAGACGAGTCACGTCCTCTTCAGAACGTAGTACAGAGGTGACAATAATCTTATGAGGTGGAACGCCCTTGCTCTGCAAGGAATCGATGAAATTAATGCCAATACGGTTCAACAGCCGGTAAGCTTTGGGTACCAGATAAGGAATGGAGTGATGCAAATCGTCCAAATAGAACAAGGGACTGGCTCCTACCCAAACCAACTGCCCTTTATCTACCAGTTTCTGTGCATCTTCACGGGTGGGAATATCCACGCTTATGCCATTCTTTCTGGCCGCAGTAAGCTGAATGTCATTACCATCGCCAAAATCCTTATCATGCACATAGCTCCGGATAGGCTGATTCACAAAATAAGGCCAGGTTCGGTTGCCCTGACGATTCGTATTAGCCTTTTCATCCTCTGCTACAGCACCTTCCTCGCTTCCAGGCTCAGCTTCAGTAAGCTCATTCCCTTCCGTTTCTGGACTAGCCTGCGTAACCAGACTGGACGATTCATCTTGCACAGTTTCATACTTAGGATGGCCCGGATCAAATATCCAACGCACCAATCCTAGAAACAAAACTGCAATCAAAAAACAGGCTATATAGCGCTGCTGGCCATTCAACTCCCTTACCCACTGGAGAAACCCTTCCTTCGTGAAAAGTTTCTTTATATCTTCTAGCTTCATTATTTTTCTTTATTACGTGTACAAAGATAAGGCAATTGGGGATAAGAATAAAATAATTTCATTATTTTTGCAGCAAATTAAAGAATAAAAGAATTTGATGATAGAAAAACATATCGTTCTGGAGGATGTGGACCCAGTGGCCTTTTATGGCGTGAACAATGTTCATATTCAAATGATAAAAGCCTTATACCCTAAATTACGGATTGTGGCTCGTGGAAATGTAATCCGAGCTATGGGCGACGAGGAAGAGCTGGCACATTTTGAAGAAACCATCCAAAAACTGGAAAAGCACTGCGAGAAGTACAATTCCTTAACCGAAGAGGTCATCCTGGCTTTTGTGAATGGCAAGCCATCCAAACAGCCTGATGAAAATGATGACGTAATCCTATTCAGCATCAGCGGAAGGCCTATTCTGCCACGCAGCGCCAATCAAAAGAAAATGGTGCAAGCCTTTTCAAGTAGTGACATGATCTTTGCCGTGGGCCCCGCCGGTTCCGGAAAAACATATACAGCCATAGCCTTAGCGGTTAGAGCCCTTAAAAATAAGGAGATAAAGAAAATCATCCTGAGTAGACCTGCCGTGGAAGCTGGAGAAAAGCTGGGATTCCTTCCGGGTGACATGAAGGAAAAGATTGACCCTTATCTGCAGCCCCTCTATGATGCGCTGCAAGATATGATTCCTGCCGTGAAACTGAAGGAATACATGGAAACCAACGTCATCCAAATCGCCCCTCTGGCATTTATGCGAGGCCGTACCCTCAATGATGCCGTGGTCATCTTAGATGAAGCCCAGAACACCACAAATCAACAAATCAAGATGTTCCTGACACGTATGGGTATGAACACGAAGATGATTGTCACGGGCGACATGACGCAAATAGACCTTCCTTCCAGCCAACGTTCCGGCTTGATAGAAGCCATGCATATTCTCAAGGATGTAAAAGGCATCAGCTTTATTATGCTGGACAAGAGCGACATTGTGCGTCACAAACTAGTTACCAGCATTGTAGAGGCCTACGAGAAATATGATGAGGTACGCAAATCTCTGCGTGAGGCCATGCGCAACGAAAAAGAGGCACAAAAGGCTGCTGAACAAAAAAATGAGTCTAACAATTAATATATACGAACATGAAAGCATTAACAGCGACCGATTATAATTTTCCAGGTCAGAAAAGCGTTTATCACGGAAAAGTACGCGATGTGTATAACATTAACGACGAGCTGCTGGTCATGGTAGCTACCGACCGTATCTCTGCATTCGACGTCATTCTTCCTAAAGGAATCCCTTTCAAGGGACAAATCCTCAACCAGATTGCAGCTAAGTTCCTAGATGCTACTACCGACATCTGCCCTAACTGGAAGCTATCCACACCAGACCCTATGGTAACTGCAGGTGTACTGTGCGAAGGCTTTCCTGTAGAAATGATTGTACGTGGCTACCTTTGCGGAAGCGCATGGAGAGCTTATAAGAGTGGCGTTCGCGAAATTTGCGGAGTGAAACTCCCTGACGGAATGAAAGAAAACCAGAAGTTCCCTACCCCAATCATCACTCCTACTACCAAAGCTGAGATTGGTGAGCACGACGCTGACATCTCCAAAGAAGAAATTCTGGCCAAAGGCCTGGCCACTCCTGAAGAATACGATATTCTGGAGAAATACACCTTGGCCCTCTTTGCTCGCGGTACTGAGATTGCTGCCAAGCGAGGACTGATTCTGGTTGATACCAAATATGAGTTTGGAAAACACAACGGTGAAATTTATCTCATGGATGAAATCCACACCCCAGACTCATCACGCTATTTCTATGCAGAGGGCTATCAAGAGAAGTTCGATGCCGGACTGCCTCAGAAACAGCTTTCTAAAGAATTCGTCCGTGAATGGCTGATGGACAATGGCTTCCAAGGAAAAGCTGGGCAGCAGGTTCCTGAAATGACTGACGAAATTGTGGAGAGTATTTCACAACGTTACATTGAACTCTATGAACATATTACCGGTGAGGAGTTCAAAGCTGTGAATGCGGATGAACTGAACCAGCGCATTGAAAAGAACGTAACAGCTTATCTGGCATCCAAATAATGGGCTATAAGCAAGAAGACATCAAGCCTTACAATCCGGAACAAGACAAGACTGAGCAAGTCACACGTATGTTCGACAAAATCTCACATACGTATGACAAGCTCAATCATACGCTTTCACTGGGGATTGACCGGTGGTGGAGACGATATGCCATCAACAAGCTTAAACCTTTCCAACCCAAAGTTTTAGTGGATATAGCTACGGGTACGGGAGATTTTGCCATACAAGCCTTCCGCACGCTTCAGCCAGAGCAAATCATCGGTATAGACATATCCGAAGGAATGATGGCTGTAGGTAGGGAAAAGGTGGCAAAGATTGGGCTGCAAGATTCTATAACCTTCCAAAATGAAGATTGCTGCAAAGGTTTATCGTTCAAGGACAATAGCATAGATGCCATCACAGTGGCCTTCGGTGCTCGCAACTTTGCCCATCTGGATGATGGATTACAGGAAATGCAGCGCATACTCCGTCCTCATCAGCCACTGGTACTACTGGAATTAAGTGTTCCTGTTCACTTTCCCATGAAACAACTGTTCTGGATTTATGCTCATGTAGTCATGCCTTTCATAGGCCGCTTAATTTCTCATGACGACAGTGCCTACACTTATCTTCCATCTTCCATGGAGGCTTTTCCACAGGCCGAAGTTATGGAGACAATTCTCAAGAAGGCCGGCTTTAGTCAAGTATGGTGGAAACGCCTTACCTTCGGAATTTGTACTTGCTACATTGCCATAAAATAATTCATTATGAAAAAATACGGCTTACTGGGCTACCCCTTAGGACACTCTTTTTCCCGAGATTTTTTCAACAGAAAGTTTCAGGATGAAAACATTGATGCGGAATACCTCAATTTCGAGATACCAGAAATAGGTTTTGCCAAAGAAATCATTTTAGAGAATCCAGAGCTGTGTGGATTGAACGTCACCATTCCTTATAAGCAGCTCATAATTCCTTACTTAAATGATCTTTCTGAGGAAGCCCAGGCTATAGGGGCAGTGAACGTAATCCGCATTACACGGAACGGGAAAAAGCTTCATCTGAAAGGATTCAATTCAGATGTAATAGGCTTTGTAAAGAGTATTCAGCCCCTGCTGGAGCCTCATCATAAGAAAGCACTGATTCTAGGGTGCACAGGAGGTGCATCGAAGGCTGTACGATATGGGCTGGAAACGAAATTGAATCTGGAAGTAAAAGGTGTGTCACGCCGCCCTTCTGAATCCAACATTACTTATAAAGATGTTACGCCGGAACTCCTTGAAGAATACACCGTGATAGTGAATTGCACTCCTAGCGGCATGTACCCTCATGTGAACGAGTGCCCGGAACTTCCCTACGAGGCTTTGACATCCAAGCATCTGCTCTACGATTTGATCTACAATCCTGAAGAGACTCTCTTCCTTCAGAAAGGGGCACAACAAGGTGCTAAAATCAAGAATGGAATGGAAATGCTGCTACTGCAAGCAATAGCATCTTGGGATTTTTGGAACAAATAATAATAAAGGCTCGGAAATTTCCGAGCCTCTTTATTCACTTTATCTTAAGCTTGTCGCTGCCTGCAGCCTTAAAACTCATATCCAAGCCTTTCACACTGTGCGTCAAAGCTCCAAAGGAGATAAAATCGACACCAGCCTTGGCATAAGGTATCATCGTGTCGAAAGTAATACCTCCACTAGATTCTGTTTCACAACGACCACCAACCATCTCTACTGCCTTTCGGGTTTCCTCGGGTGTGAAATTATCAAACATAATACGGTCGCAACCTTCATTTAAAGCTTGTTCCAGCTCTTTAAAGTCGCGCACTTCACATTCTATCTTCAAATCCTTACCCTTATCCTTGCAATACTGCTTGGCTCTGGAAATGGCATTATGCACTCCGCCGCAGAAATCAATATGATTATCCTTAAGCAGAATCATATCAAACAAACCAATGCGGTGATTCATGCCCCCACCAATTTTTACAGCCTCTTTTTCCAGCATACGCATTCCAGGAGTGGTCTTACGCGTGTCTAACACACGAGTCTTTGTTCCGGCATCTATCAGTGCCTGCTGATATTTATGCGTCATGGTAGCTATACCACTCATACGTTGTAAGATATTCAGCATCAGGCGCTCTGTCTGAAGGAGACTCTGCTCACGTCCCTTCACACTCATGACGATATCACCTGGCTTTACATGGGCTCCATCCTGAATATAGACTTCTACCTGCAAATCTGGATCAAAACGATGGAATACCTGCTTGGCGATTTCCACACCTGCAAATATACCTTCTTCTTTAATGAGCAGTTTACTCTCACCCATAGCATCTTTAGGAATGCAACAGAGTGTGGTATGGTCTCCATCGCCAATATCCTCGCTAAAAGCTAAATCGATCAACCTATCATTAAGTTCGTCTACTGATAACATATTTTTAATATTAAATGATTAAATCCAATACTTAAAGACCTAGTTTCTTAGAAATCTCCAACATCTTGTTGATAGGACGAATGGCCTTCTTTGCCACCTTAGGGTCTACCTCTATAGCTGGCCATTCATATTTCAAACAGTTGTAAAGTTTCTGAAGATTGATAAGCTTCATGAAGTTGCATTCATTACAAGCACAAGTGCTGTCATTTGGAGGAGCAGGAATAAACACCTTGTTTGGCGCACCTTTCTGCATCTCATGCAAGATGCCACTTTCTGTAGCAACGATAAACTCTTGAGCCTCATCGGAAAGAGCAAACTTCAACAGAGCAGCCGTACTACCCACTTTATCGGCCAGTTTCAATACTGCACCCTTGCATTCTGGATGAGCCAAAATCTTAGCTTGTGGATGCTCCACCTTTACCTGAAGAATCTTTTCTACGGAAAAACGTTCATGTACGTGGCATGCTCCATGCCATAGCACCATATTCCGACCGGTCAAGCTATTGATGTAATTACCCAGATTTTCATCCGGGCCGAAAATCATAGGAGTATCTTGAGGGAAAGACTCCACAATCTGACGGGCATTGGAACTGGTGACAACCACATCCGTAACAGCCTTGGTAGCAGCTGTAGTGTTTACATAGCTCACCACTGTATAACCTGGATGAGCTTTGACAAATTTCTTAAACTCATCGGCTGGGCAACTTTCCGCCAAGGAACATGACGCATTCAAGTCGGGAACCAGCACCACTTTATCCGGACAAAGTATCTTGTTGGTCTCACCCATGAAATGCACACCACACATCACAATGATATCTGCATCGGTAGTAGCAGCCTTCTGAGCCAGTGCCAGGCTATCGCCCACAAAATCGGCCAAATCCTGAATTTCCCCTTCTGTATAATAATGCGCCATGATGACAGCATTTTTCTCCTTACACATCCGACGAATTTCAGCCTTGATGTCTATACCTTCAGGAATGGGCTCATTTACATAACCCAATTTTTTCCATTCATCCTTTATCATTTCTATCAGTTATTTATAAGTCAGAGACAAGAAGCATTACTTTTGGTCATAGGCGTGCTTAGGATAGTCTACAGTATAGTGCAACCCCCTACTTTCCTTACGCTCTATAGCCTGACGAGTTATGAGGTACCCCACATTAATCATGTTTCGCAGCTCACAGATGTCCTTGGTAGGCTTTACCCGTTTAAAGAGTTCCTCTGTTTCTTCATAAAGCAAATCCAAACGTTTCCATGCACGATGCAAACGGAGGTCACTTCGAACGATACCCACATAATTCGACATGACCTGACCTACCTCACGCTTATCCTGCTCGATAAGCACCTTTTCTTCATTGGTCATCGTGCCTTCATCATTCCATTCAGGAATTTCATCATTGAACTGATAATTATCAATTACCTGGATACAATGCTCTGCAGCAGACTTTGCATAAACCACAGCCTCAATCAATGAATTGCTAGCCAGACGGTTTCCACCGTGAAGACCCGTGCAAGAACACTCACCTACCGCATAAAGACGATGAATAGAACTCTCACCATTCAAATCCACCTTTATACCACCACACATGTAATGCGCACTAGGACAAACAGGGATATAATCCTTGGTAATATCTATTCCGATACTCTTGCATTTAGCATAGATGTTAGGGAAATGATGCTTAGTCTCCTCTGGATCCTTGTGAGTTACATCCAGACAGACATGGTTGATACCATGAATCTTCATTTCACGGTCGATGGCACGAGCCACAATATCACGAGGAGCCAAAGACAGGCGCTTATCATATTTCTGCATGAATTCCTCACCGTTTGGCAGTCGAAGGATTCCTCCATAGCCTCGCATAGCCTCTGTAATCAGGTATGCAGGATGAGTTTCTGCCGGATTATAGAGCACGGTAGGATGGAACTGAACGAACTCCATATCCTTTACCGTTCCTTTGGCACGATAAACCATAGCAATACCATCACCCGTGGCAATGTTCGGATTGGAAGTGGTGGCATAGACTGCACCGGTTCCACCAGTAGCCATCAGTGTGACACGGCTAAGGAAAGTATCCACTTTCTTAGTATCAGGATCCAGGATATAGGCTCCGTAACATTCTATGTCCTTACTTTTCCGAGTAACCTCAATACCCATATGGTGCTGAGTAATGATTTCTACGGCATAATGATTCTCCAAAACCGTGATTTTCTTGTTTCTGCGGACAGCCTGCATCAAGCCACGCTGAATTTCGAAACCTGTATCATCGGCATGGTGAAGAATACGAAATTCACTATGTCCTCCTTCTCTATGGAGATCAAATTCACCATTCTCATTTTTATCGAAATTTACGCCCCACTTCACCAAGTCGTCGATAGCAGCAGGTGCATTACGTACCACATGTTCCACAGCTTTCAGGTCGGATATGTAATCGCCAGCTATCATCGTGTCCTCAATATGCTTTTCAAAGTTGTCTACCTTGAGGTTTGTCACAGATGCGATACCACCTTGAGCCTTAGCTGTATTAGCCTCATCCAATGTAGTCTTGCAAACTAGAGCCACCTTACCTTTACCACTTTTGGCTACTTTCAAGGCAAAACTCATACCGGCCACACCACCACCGATAATAAGGAAATCAAATTTTCGAATCATTTGCTATGTCTATTAATTATTACTTTAGAAGGCAAAATTACAACTTTATAATTTTAATACAAAAAATGTGCCTACGAATTACAAAAATAAATATCTTTACATCCGAAAATTACTCTAATTATCCCCAATCATGAAAAAAGCATTATTACTCATAGATTGTCAGTACGATTTCATAGATGGAGGTAGCTTGGCTGCCCCTGGTTCGCTACCGGTAATGGATGCACTGGCTGAATATATCAGTTCGTGTTCTAAAGATGTGTACAGCCATGTGATTATGACTGCCGATTTTCACCCTTACGGACACTGCTCTTTTAAAAAATGGCCTGTCCATTGCTTACAGTTCACTCATGGAGGTGCCATCTATCAACCAGTATATGAAGCCTCACTAAAACTGGATCCTCAAGCTGTCATTCTGACGAAAGGAAACTTGAAGAACAAAGACGAGTATTCCATCCTGCAAAATGCCAAGAATGGGAAAAAGCTGCTTCATCTATTAGATAAATGGGATATAGAAGAGATAGATGTCTGCGGAATCTGCGGTGACATTTGTGTACTAGACACTGTGAAGGATTTACTTAAGACGAAGTGGAGACACCATATGAAGGTTCTTCCTCAATTCAGTCCTTCCCTTGATGGAGGAACAGCTTTAAATAAACTAATAAAAGATTACAATCTCTAACTTCAGGAGGTTATACTATCAAAACATCCGTGCCATCTACTGAATGACACGGATGCTTTTTTAATGAAGATTTTAGTGCATCGATTTACTTAGCAGGTTCCCATTTGCAACGAACAGGAGAAACGATTGCTCCCTCTTTCTTTAGTTCTGCAAATGCCTTGTCCACTTCCTTACGATCAGCACCCAGTGCCTTTGTCACGTCACCAGCAGAAACAGGCTTGCCTGCTTCACGCATGGCTTGCAATACTTTTTCTTTCATCGATTTAACTATTAGAAATTAATTGTTTCAACCGTTAACGAACCACCTCAGTGAAATAAGCTGGTTGACCTTCAGCAGCTGGTTTTACCACATAGATGGTGATTTCAGACTTCTGACCATCACGACCCTGATCTTCTGCTGTATATTTAAATTCGGTACCTTCTTCTATGGTTCTAGTAGCCACCTTTAGAGGAGTAGCATGCAACATAGCATAGTTCGCAGTAGCTTCATTGAAAATAGCTTTCTGCTCCTCTGTAACATCCTGTAATTCAGAGAACTCAGGAAGAGCTACATACTCTCCTTCTATCAAACCGTTCTTAAGCAGGAATGCTTTGATAGCTGCTGGAGCCTTTTCTACGTTAGCCTGACGGATACCAAATGCTTCTACAACTTCTGAATTAGGCAGTGCTTTTTTCAGATCTGCCTCTGCTACATTGCGTCCACCACTACCAAAGGTTGCGAATGGAACAACCTTCTTTCCACTCAAATCCACAGTTGCAAGCAGGGATTTCACTGGAGTTGCATAAGTGCCAAACCAAATTGGGAAACCTAAATAGATAGTCTGATAAGCTGACAGGTCTACTTTCAATGAATCCAATTCTGGAATTACACCCTCCTCACGATCTTTCATAGAACGCTGAATAGCTTCATCATAAACTTTTGAATAAGGCTCTTTCAAGTCGAAAGCTACGATGTCTGCACCTGTCTGCTTAGCAAATTCCTCTGCTACTTTAGTTGTTGTCTCTGTGAGGGAATAATAAAGAACCAATGACTTAGGCTCCTGAACTTCCTCTGCCTGCTTAGTTGCTTGATTACAAGCAGTCAGCGACAATGCTGCTGCCATGACCAATACTGACTTTTTCATAAATTTTATACTTTTTAATTAGAAAATATATTTAACTTTTTGAGGTTTCAAGTCCTCTGTTGCTTAAACTCATCTCTACAAAACGTGCTTTCTCATTGGGTGGAGTCTGCATCAGGATATTCTTAATGCGGGCTGCTGCCTCCTCATCCTTAGCTATCATGTACAAATAGCCTCCACCACCTGCTCCCGGAAGCTTATATCCTAAGCAAAGATCATCCACCATATCGGTTATGGCTTTCACTGCCGGAGGATTCGTGCCACTGTCGAGCAACTGGTTTTGTTTCCATGTACGACGAACCAACTGTCCCATGGCTTGCAAGTCGTTCCGTTGGATGGCATCGTAGAGTTCCAGTGCATGAAGTTTCATGGCATCCAGAACATCCAGATGTGTTGTAGAATTTAGGAACATACCACGAACGATTTCTGCTAAAATGCCTTTTGCAGTTCGGGTGATTCCTGTATAATAGAGCAAGTGACACTTCTGGTACTCCGGAGCTGTGAAAAGTTGATCGGGAAGCCATCGCACCAAAGGTTCCTGTTCCCAACCGGCATCGGTCTGCAGAAGTTTTACCCCTGAAAGCACCCCACCATACTGGTCTTGCCAACCACCACCCGTGGTGAGCAACTGCTCCAGAACCAGTGTGCGGTTGCAAATTTCATACTTGTCCCAACCCAACCCACAGAAGTCGTTTATAGCCCCTAAAACCGTAGATGCCAAGATGGAACTGGTACCCAATCCAGAACCCGCTGGAATAGCAGAAAGGGTGGTCATCTCAAGGCCAGAGCCGAAGGCCTGAAGGCACTGCTCCAAGCTTACGAACTTTTCAGCACTGAAATCGGGATGGAACCCAGCCAACACCAATGCAGCCTTAGGGATGGAGAATGGAGAACCCACCTTATTGAACTGCTTCAGTTCATCAAAAGTGCACACCTGCTCTACCGCACCTAAATCTATAGAACGAAGTATGATTTTGTACTCTTTGCAAGGCTTTACAAACACCTGAAGAGGTGGCTGACCATTCAACTCGATAGCTATATTTACCACATTTCCTCCATTCATCAAGCTATAAGGAGGGGTGTCTGTCCAACCACCAGCCAAATCAATGCGCACAGGGCTACGGCCCCACACTATTTGATCCTGATATACAGACAGTTTAGGCATCTGCTCATGACTGGCAGTAGCAGTAAGCCCCTCCCTCATGAGAGAAAAAGCTTTCCGCTCTTCTTCTGCCCCATCACCCCCTGTGAGAGTAAGCACACGAGAACGGAACATGGAATCACTTATGCAAGTCATGCGGTCAGTAGTTTCTGGCAGTTCAGAAGGCAAAGGAAGAGCATTTTCAGCGAACTGATGCGCTGCATCTTCTAGGTTTACCTGATAAAAGATGCTCTTTTCATGGTTTTTTGCCAGAATAGGCCAATTCATAAGTGCGAACGCCTTGCGTTGAGCAGCTAATCTATGAAGGTTCGCGTAAGCAGAAATATCATCTGCACTTACCTTTCGTGCCTTCTTCCAAACCTCTGCACCTTCCTTTAACCCAGGCTCTGTGGTCATCCAGCGGATAGCCAATCCCAGCTCTTCCACAGTATCACATACAGGGAACAGGCAGGCTGCCTGTAAATCCTGGTTCCCATCTACCTCAGAACAGGAGAGACCACGTTCATTTAACCATGTTTCTACAGACTTACCCTGATAGAGCACCGTAGCATCGGACAGGGCACCTTTGAACTTGTCGTCTATACCATAAGGACGAGCTACAAACTGCGTCTCACCAAAAGGAATGACATCGATACAGAGCCCCGAAGTAAGCTGAAGTGGCCAGTCATTTTCCGGCACTCCCGTCACAATATTTCTGTTCGCAATTTTCCAATCTTTCCCTATACAACTATTCTCCACCCACAAGTCGGAATTCTGAGAAGTAAGCTTTACCTTTACATCAGCATTCTGCACAAACATGGCAGGACAGGGCTTAGCATGGTGAAGCTTGATTTCACGCTGGTCGGTGACTGAATTCTGCACGGTAACGGTAGAAGAAATCATTTCCCGACTTGTGCCGTAGTGATGGAACTCGCCTCCAGGCAGTGGAAGAATAACCACCTTCAAACTGTTCAATTCCGGGTCTTCTATCTTCGGATGATTACCCAGTGCCAGACCGAACTCCGAGTACATATCATAAAAGCCCAAAGAACCATCCATCTTCATGGAACGCTTCATCATGAGCTCTATGGCACGGTCGCTGAACAGCCAAATACCGATATCCATCAAGTAGAGGTAATCCTGCATGAGGGCATTCTGCTCACTGATGGATGGCTTTTGCAACATGAAATCCAGCTCTGCCGGTTTTTTCCTGCTGGACACAAAAACGCCATGATTCTGTGCCAGGGAAGGATCAACCCAAAGACCGTAACAAACCACATCGGCATCGGGAATGTTCTGCAGCCTACCTGTAGCCCGGATATACACATCACCACTGGCTATAAGCGTGTGCAGATGAGCCGGAGCCTTTTCCATAATCTGCTCATAAAGAGGAAGCTGGAGATCCAGCAGAGTCTGGGACAACTTCTGCCCTCTTTTCCATCGGAATACCGGTATAGGGGTGAGAATCTTACCGGATGGTGCATAAGAAGGCAACCGCCTACTCTGCCCTCCTGCATGCAGGAGAATGCGTTTTTCCTGACCCAACCACTGTGAAAAATCTTTCTCAGGGGCCTCGGCATCCTTACATGCTTGCAAGAGCCAGGCAGTACCTCCACCTGAACCCAGTTTCTGCCCTATGGGGTCATGCGTGCAGAACCATTCCTCATGGCCCACACCTTGTATATCGTGAAAACATTCCACCAAATTTGGTGGAAGGGATAATAGTTTCTTCATTATTATATTAATTACAATCTACAAATATACAAATAAAAAGCGGAATGGAAGGTTTTTTATGACTATTTAATAGAATAAATAATAAGAATGTCTGTTTTCTCGAGTTTTTGCTTTATATTTGCAAGTTATAAAAGGAAATAATTTAAAAACTGGAATATGAATTTTGTTTTCATTTCACCACATTTTCCGCACAACTACGAGAATTTCTGCCGAGCACTGAAGCAGAACGGTGTTACCGTGCTGGGCATTGCCGATGCTCCCTACGAATCCTTGAGTCAGGTACTGAAAGACTCCCTGACGGAGTATTACAGGGTTGACAATATGGAAGATTACGACCAGATGTATCGTGCCGTGGCTTTCTTCGGTTTCAAATATGGACGAATCGACTGGATTGAGTCGAACAATGAATACTGGTTGGAACAGGACGCGAAACTGCGTACGGATTTCAATGTAAACACAGGTATAAAGTCCGATAGAATCCTGAGTATCAAGGAAAAAAGCCAGATGAAGAAATACTATGCCAAAGGTAAAGTGCCCACAGCACGGCAGGTAAAAGCAGCAGAAGGCTTGGAGAAAGCCTTGGAATTCGGCACACTGGCAGGCTACCCCCTGTTTACGAAACCCGACATTGGTGTGGGTGCCGGAGGTACACTGAAAATTGAGAATGAAGACCAACTGAAATCTTGGTTCATCAATACCCAACAGGTAGAGAATTACGTCATTGAAGAATTCATCGAAGGCAACATCTATTCTTATGATGCCATCATCAATTCGAAAGGTGACCCTATCTTCGAGTCGTGCTGTTTCTGGCCACCTAGTATTTCCGACATTGTGAATCAAGAAGGAGACTTGGCTTACTTTGTGGATTCCATCCCCGACCAGCTGCGTAAATATGGACGAAAAACCGTAAAATCATTCGGTATAGACAGACGCTTTGTACACCTGGAATTCTTCCGTCTGGACCGGGAGCACCAGGGCCTGGGTAAGGCAGGAGAATTTGTAGGGCTGGAGGTGAACATGCGTCCTGCAGGAGGCTTCACCCCAGACATGATGAACTACAGCTGGAGTACCGATGTCTATAAAATCTATGCTGATATGGTGGCATTCGATGAGAACCGCACCGCTCTAGGACAAGTGTACCACTGCGTGTATGCCAGTCAGCGTGATAATAAGGAATATGAACACACCAGGGAGGAAATAAACCGGGTGTATGCAGATAAAATCATGAACCAGGAACCTATTCCAGAGGTGCTCTCAGGAGCCATGGGCGACTATATGTTCCTGGGAAGACTGGACACGGTGGATGAAGTCCGGGAGTTCATACATTTTGTGACCGATAGAAAATAACCATCATGAACGTACAATATCATAAGTGGTACAGCCAATGTCTGAACCGCGAAATGGAATATAAAACTTATGGAGACTGGGGAAGACCCTTCATTGTGGTACCCACCCAGGACGGCCGGTTCTTCGACTGGGAAAATCGGGGGATGATAGACATCATGCGTCCTCACATCGACAGTGGAGAGATTCGGGTCATCTGCATTGATGCCATCGATGCAGAGACTTGGAGTGCCAAAGGCCAGGATGGAGGGCATCGTTCCTGGCTTCAAGAACAGTGGTTCCACTATGTAACCGATGAACTTCTCCCTAATGTGCAGCAGAGCGACAATGAGATGTTCTATGTAACCGGATGCAGTCTGGGTGCCACTCATGCCGTGAACTTCATGATGCGACGTCCTGACCGTTTCCAAGGCTGTATAGCCCTTAGCGGACTGTATCATGCAGACTATTTCTTCGATGGTTATCGGGATGAGAATGTGTACAACAACTCCCCTGCCGACTATATGGCAAACATGCCTTGGGATCATTATTACCTGAACATGTACCCCTGGCGTCAAATTATCATCTGCGTGGGTCAGGGACGCTGGGAAGATGAATGTTCCGACAGCACACGGAAGCTTCAGCAGATTTTCCACGACAAAGGCATACCTGCCTGGTTCGACTACTGGGGATACGATTGTGACCATGACTGGCCAGAGTGGTATATGCAGCTACCGTACTTTTTGGACTATTTGCTCAGTGGACAGCAGATACCAAATACGTGCTACTGGTAACCCTCTCCAACGGGCTAAAATTTTCTCTCCTTAAGGAGAAAAATATTTCCCCAGTTAGAGAAAAAATTTTACCCTTCAAAGACTAGTTCCCTCTGCCTGATAAAGGTTTTTGGGAAAAGCGACAAAAAGGACAATTTGAATAAAAAACAATAAAAACTCTCTTACTAATTTTTAAGACATGATGAAGAAACTATTCAGCTTAATTTTATTCTGCATGGTACTAGGCATGACCAGCAGTTGTACCAGCGGAAAGTATGCAGCAGTAGACAGCCTGCGCAACCTCTCTTACGAACTGGAGGACAACAGTTATTACTATGATTACCGGGACTGGGATAGAGCTAAGAGCAAGTATAACCGTATAAACGATCGCATCAGTCGCTACCAGTACACCCCATCAGAAAGAACTGAGATAGGTGAACTCCAAGGAAAGTGCATGGGCTACTTTGCAAAAGGAACCGTAAGTACCATTACCGATGGTATCACTGGTGTAATAAACCAGGTGAAGGGTGCTGTAAAAGGTGTGAAAGATGCTTGGAACAATAAAAATCGAGGCAGATAATTCGGTTTTTTAATTATATAAATAAGGTGACGCAGTTGTTTTAAGGCAATTGCGTCACTTTATTTCTTAATAAATCTTAAATTACTAGTACCTTGCATTGCATAGTACTATAAAAATATATACATTTGCAATGTAAAAGAAGAAAAGTGGGTATTTAGACCTTTAAGATTATGAATATAGAAAATGCAAAATCACAGATGCGCAAGGGAATGCTGGAATACTGCATCCTGTTACTGCTCCACAAGCAGGCATCCTATGCTACTGACATCATTCAGAAACTGAAAGAGGCAGAGCTGATTGTGGTTGAGGGAACACTATACCCACTTTTGACTCGCCTTAAGAACGACGGACTTCTTTCCTATGAGTGGAAGGAATCCACCCAAGGCCCACCCCGTAAGTACTACACCCTCACAGAACTGGGGGCACAGTTCCTAGGGGAACTAGACAGTGCGTGGGACGAAATGGCTCGGACAGTAGCCATCCTTCGTTTACCCCGGCTGGAACAAAACAACTAAATTATTCACAATTATACCCTGACTTTTCTTTTTTACACCCATCCCTATTATTAATTGTGAAAACATACGGAAATGAAAAAGAATATAACTATTAACCTATTTGGCACTCTTTACGCTATAGATGAAGATGCTTATGAACTACTCCAGAACTATCTGGACGAGATGAAAAACTACTTCAAGAGACAGGAAGGTGGTGATGAGATTGTAGACGACATCGAACATCGTGTGGCAGAACTTCTGTGGGAAATGAAGAACAATGGTGTAGAAGCCATCAACATTGACCAGGTAAAGAATATCATCAAGAAAATAGGTAACCCCCGTGACCTTGACTCCCAAGAAGGCAATGAATCTTCCCAGAAGCACCAGTTTGCTGAGGAAGGGAGCGATACTGGCAGTCTGCTGGATCGGTATCTGAAAAGTTTGAAGGGCAGAAGGCTTTACCGTGACACCAACGACAAGATACTGGGTGGTGTATGCTCTGGTATTACCAAGTACCTGGGAGGTAATGACCCTCTCCCACTCCGACTCATTATCGTGCTGCTGGCACTTTTTGCCAACTTCGACTACCTGTCATTCTTCTGGTTTGCTGTCATCGCATACCTTATTTTATGGATTGTCATGCCTATCCCAGCCTCTCCTGAGGACAAACTAAGGATGGAGGGAAAGAAAGTTACTCCTGAGAATCTAAAAGATCAGATTCTAGACGATGCTGCAGAGAAGTATTCCACGGTTCAAGTGAAACAGAGTACAGCTTCAGGATGTCTAGGCACTTTTATGAAAGTTATAATCTTCTGCACCCTAGCTTTCTGTGGATTAATATTGCTGATTCCACTCCTTGCTCTGCTTGTGGCTGGTGTGGCAACTATAGCTGCTCTTTTAGGGGTAGGAAGCTCTGAGATTCTCTTTGAAGGGGATCAGCAAGCACTTCAGTTCCTTAAAGACAACTCATGGGTTATTACCACGGGCATCGTAAGTGGTATCTTAGCCATCGTTATTCCAATATACGGCATTCTCCATGCCTTGTTCAGCTCCAAGGACATGTCTGGTAAACAGATAGCTACCTTGCTTGTCATCTGGATCCTATCCTTGGCCCTTGGCCTTGGCACGTTAGTCTATGGAATGGCCAACTGGGAAGCCTTCAGGGAAAAATATCCTGGCCTAGCTTTAGAATCATCTCCCCTGATAACCCAGCCCTACGATTTCAAGAACTTCACGGATATTGAACTTTCTGAAAACATAGAACTGTACTATACCCAGGCAGATACCTTTGATGTCCAGGCAGAAGCTCGCGAAAAAATCCTGAATAAGGCTAACATCTATCTTGAAGGCTATACCCTAAACTGTGAGGGAGGATATTTAAATGGAATCAATTCCTCCGATAGAAAAATCAAATTGTATGTCACCGCTCCTACTTTGGAGAAAATCCATGTAAAGGGAAGTTGCCTCATCATTGCAGACTCCATCAGTCAGCATAGTCTGGACATGCACTTGGAAGGAGCCTCCAAGATTGACATAAAGAAAATATCCGTAGATGAGATGGATTTAAAATGTGAAGGGGCATCCTACCTGAAAGATCTCTACGTAGAAGCACAAGATTTCAAGTTGGATACCGAAGGTGCTGCCAGAGGCAAGGTTACCATGAAGGGAGGATTCTGCAAAATCAATAGCGAAGGAGCATCACAACTGGAACTGGATGTGGATTGCGACGACCTAAACGTAGACAGCAAAGGTGCAAGCAAGATCAATATCACAGGAAAAGCTAAGACTAAGGTCATCAATAACGAGGGTGTAAGTAAAATAAGCACCGTAGACCTGATTACAAAATAAAAGAATGATACACCTGAGAAACATACACAAGACCTACCATAATGGTGCCGACCTACACGTATTGAAAGGGATAGATTTAGACATCGAACCTGGTGAGTTCGTGGCCATTATGGGGGCCTCTGGTTCAGGAAAATCCACCTTACTGAATATCCTCGGTATTTTGGACAACTACGATGAAGGAGAATATATCCTGGACAACACCTTAATAAAGAACCTAAGCGAGAATAAGGCTGCACACTATCGCAACCACATGATAGGATTTGTCTTCCAGTCCTTCAATCTTATTTCATTCAAGGATGCACAGGAAAATGTGGCATTACCACTGTTCTACCAAGGTGTGGGACGAAAGAAAAGGAATGAACTGGCCCTACAGCAACTGGAAAAGGTGGGTCTGACCAACTGGGCTCACCACTACCCTAATGAGATGTCCGGAGGACAGAAACAGCGTGTTGCCATAGCCCGTGCACTGATAACTCATCCACGCATCATACTGGCAGATGAGCCCACAGGAGCACTAGACAGTAAGACTACTATCGAAGTGATGGAACTGCTGAAGGAACTAAATCGTCAAGGGATGACCATCGTCATGGTTACCCACGAAAAAGATGTGGCCCACCAGGCAGGCAGAATTGTACACATAGTGGATGGTCAAATAGACTACATAGAAGATCTCCGAACGACTAAACCCTAATTCCGTGCTTTACGACATATTCATAGAAATTATAGGCTCGATCAAGCGAAATAAGCTCCGCTCGGCAGCCACAGGCTTTGCCGTAACCAGTGGCATTTTTCTGCTCATCGTCCTACTTGGTGCAGGAAATGGAGTCATCCATACCCTAGAATATAATGTAGGAACACTAGCATTGGATGCGGTGTATGTATACCCAGGATTCACCTCCAATGCCTTCGAAGGTTATTCCAAGGAGCAACGGGTTCAAATAGACGAATCCGATGGTGAACTGGCACAGAAGGTGGCTCCAGAAAACATCAATAGCTATGCTGCACAGTTCAGCACCAGTGTCACTGCTGTGACCCAGGATGAAAAGGCACTGAGTACCACTTTGGCAGGTGTGGGCCCCATCTTTCAGGAAATGATGGGACTCCAAGTACTAAAAGGCCGTTTCCTGAATGACATCGACATGAAAGAAAACCGCAGGGTAGCCATAATTAGTGAAACGATGGTAGAACGCCTATTCGCTAAAGATGCGAATGTGGTGGGGCACTACCTCACCATAGACGGAAGCATGTACCAGATTGTGGGCATCCTCAAGGACAGTAATTCGGAGTACACCCAGGAAATCCTGGTTCCTCAAACAACCCTTCGTCTGATTTACAACCGGAACAAAGAGGCCGACATCCTTGTCATGAAAACAAAAGGTTTGGAACAGACACCTGCTTTCGAAGCCTTTGAATCCATCTATCGGAAAGCTATGGCACTCAAACACAACTTTTCTCCCGATGACACCCAAGCTATTTACGTCGACGGAGGAAGTAGTCAGGCAGAAACGATGGATACAGCATTCAGCTTGATACGCAGTAGCTTCTGGTTCCTGGGAATTCTAACCCTGCTAAGTGGAGTTACAGGAGTGAGCAACATCATGCTTATTTCTGTCAAAGAGCGGACACATGAATTTGGCATCCGGAAAGCCATCGGAGCAAAACCCTGGCAAATCATTCTGATGGTCATACTAGAAAGTGTCTTAATCACAACAATCTTTGGTTACATCGGCATGCTGCTGGGCATCGTGTTCTGTCAATGGATGGATGCTTCTGTAGGAGGTTCCACCATGGACATCGGAGTAGAAAGCATTCAGTATTTCCAAGACCCTACCGTGGGGTTAGACATTTGCATCGAGGCTACCATTATCATGATTGTGGCAGGAGCTATAGCAGGATTCTTCCCTGCTAGGAAAGCAGCCCATATCAAGCCTATTGAAGCCCTTTTGGCCCGTTAAAATGAGAAGTATATGAGGATAGATATAGACCAATGGGGAGAAATCATGGATTCCCTCTCCCGAAACAAGACACGTACGTTCCTTACTGCGTTCGGAATTTTCTGGGGCGTCTTCATGCTCATGCTGCTCATGGGTGGTGGAGGAGCATTGGAACAGGCACTAGAAAAGACTTTCGCAGGGTTTGCATCCAATTCAGGATTCATTTTCAGTGGAGAAACCAGTGAACCTTATGCTGGCTTCCAGACCGGAAGATCCTGGCATATGGATGAAGCCGACATTGAACGTATCAAGCATCAGATCAACGAAGTGGAGATTGTAACTCCAGTGACTTTCGGGCCCAGAACTAATGCCACTTATGAAGATAAAAAGGCTGAAAGGGCTGCCATCAAGAGTTTTCATGAGGACTATAATAAGATAGACCCTATCAGCATAAAAGAAGGACGTCTGCTAAATGCTGCGGACAACAATCAAAGACGCAAAGTCTGCATCATAGGCTCACGTATCCAGAATCGTCTGTTTCCAGATAGCATCTCCCCCATCGGTAAATACATCCAGATGGATGGAGTACAATACCAGATTGTAGGTGTGAATGGACAAGGTTATGGTACCATAAGCATTGGCTCCAACCCTCCGAATACGGTGTATATTCCTTACACCACATTGGCTCAAATCTATAACACCCAAATAAGCCTCATCGCCTATACGGTGAAACCCGGATATGCTGTCAGTGATGTTCAGGACAAGGTGGAGGAACTGTTGAAACGGAATCATCATATCAGTCCAAAGGATACACAAGCCGTACAGAAAATAAATACCGAAGCCATATTCAACGTAGTGGACAGTCTGTTCAAGGGCATCAGCATTCTGGTGTGGATGATAGGACTGGGTACCCTGATAGCCGGTGCCATCGGTGTAAGTAACATCATGATGGTCACCGTGAAGGAACGAACAAGTGAGATTGGTATTCGAAGAGCCATCGGAGCTACTCCTAAGGACATTTTGGTGCAAACCATGAGCGAGAGTCTTGTGCTTACTCTCATAGCTGGCATCTCGGGAATCTGCTTTGCAGTGTTCATTTTGGCCATTTTAGAGACTAATTCCGATGAATCATTCTCAGGAGCCAATTTCCAAGTGCCATTCTGGACAGCCGTAGGAACCACCCTGTTGTTGAGCTTGTTAGGTATTCTGGCAGGTGCAGCTCCTACCCTTCGTGCCATGAGTATCAAACCTGTGGATGCCATGCGCGAAGAATAATAAACGAAGAATAAAACAAAATAAAAATACATATGAGAAAAACCACAAAAATTGCAGCAGGATGTATTATCTCTGCAGTCTTTCTAGGAACCTTCTGGTTTCTTTACCAGAAGTCGCAGCCTGAAAAGATTGTATATGAAACGCATCAGCCAAAGGTGATGGACCTGGAGAAAACCACATTGGTGACCGGTAAGATTGAGCCTCGTGACGAAGTTAATATTAAACCGCAGATTTCAGGTATCATATCCGAACTTTACAAGGAAGCCGGACAAATGGTTCAGAAAGATGAAGTGATAGCCAAAGTCAAGGTTATCCCAGATATGAGCAGCCTAAGTTCAGCAGAGAACAGAATTGAATTGGCTCAAATCAATCTGAAACAGGCTCAGACAGATTTCGACCGCATGAAGAATCTCTATGAGCAGAAACTGATAAGCGCAGAGGATTATGAGAAATCAAAAGTAGCCCTGGACCAATCCAAGGCAGAAATGAAGGTGGCACGTGACCAGATGAATATTGTCCGTGAGGGTGTTTCACTGAACAACGCCAAAATGAGTACCACCTTAATCCGTTCTACCATTGACGGTCTGATTCTTGACGTGCCAGTGAAAGTTGGAAACTCTGTTATCTTGAGTAACTCATTCAACGATGGTACTACCATTGCTACAGTAGCTGATATGGGCAATCTGATTTTCCGAGGGAAAATAGACGAGACAGAAGTAGGTCGTGTGCACGAGGGCATGCCCGTAGAAATTACCATCGGAGCACTGACAGATGTCAAGTTGGAAGCTACATTGGAGTACATTTCCCCGAAAGCTACGGAACAAAACGGAGCCAACCAATTTGAAATCAAGGCTGCCATATCGCTACCTCAGGACATCACCATACGCTCCGGCTATAGTGCCAATGCCAAGATGGTGCTACAACGTGCCAATAAAGTGCTGACTGTACCAGAGGCTGCCGTGGAATTTAAGGGAGACAGTACTTTTGTCTATGTCCTGACATCCGGTGATGCTTCAGAACAGAAATTCAACCGGATACCTGTGGTCACTGGCTTGAGCGATGGTCTGAACATCGAAATCAAGAACGGATTGAAAGGTAAAGAAACCGTACGTGGCATTGAAATCAAAGAATAACCCTTAAGAAAATTCTCTATGCTTAGGAAATCTATAATTTTTGCCCTGGCTCTTTCTGCTTCCCACATGGTAAGTGCCCAGCAACCTTGGTCTCTAAAACAGTGCATCGACTATGCTTTAGACCATAACATCAGCATTCAGTTGCAGGAAAACACCGTGGAAACCAGTAAAGTAGCATTGAACACTAGCAAGAGCAATCGCCTTCCTAATCTAACGGCTTCTGCAGACCAGAGCATGAATTTCGGTCATGGTCTGACGGCTGATAACACTTATGCCAACAGAAACACCACTAGCACAGGATTCGGCATGAGTTCCAATCTGCCCATATATACGGGTGGTCAGCTCACACATGACATAAACATGAAGGAACTGAACCTACAGGCAGCCCTTGTAGATTTAGATAAAGCGAAAGAAGACATCAGTCTGCAAGTTACATCAGCCTACCTCGATGTTCTTTACCAAAAAGAACTTCTGCAAGTATCTCGTGAGCAGCTGGAACTTTCTAAAGTACAGGAAAGCAGGCTGAAATCCATGCTGGATAATGGAAAGGTGGCTGAGACCGAAGTGATAGAAGCCCATGCTACAGTGGCCGGTGACGAACTGAATGTCACCCAAAATGAAAACAATGTTCAGCTTGCCCTCCTGACCCTATCGCAGTTGCTGGAATTACCCTCCCCTAAAGGCTTGGACGTAGAGACTCCCCAAGAAATAAATCCTATGGAACGTCTGCTTCCTCAGCCAGATGAGATTTTTGCAGAAGCCAATAGCATCAAGCCCCAAATCCAGGCTCAGATACTCCGCCTCAAAAATGCGGAAGAAGGCATCAGTTATGCCAAAGCCGGCAAACTGCCCAGTGTCTATTTAAGTGGTGGTCTCAGCACAAACTACTACCATACTTCAGGCTTCAATTCTAATTCCTTCGGATCACAGCTGAAGGACAATTTCAGCAAATACATCGGTCTATCTGTAAGCATCCCTATCTTCAACAGAAATGCTACACGTAACCAGATTAAAAATGCCCAGCTCCAATACACAGCACAGCAACTGAGGTTGGAAGAAACACGAAAGGCTCTTTACAAAGAAATCCAGCAGGCATATTACAATGCAGTAGCTGCACAAAAACAGTGTGTCAGCAGTGAAGCCGCACAAGAAGCCAGCAGAAGAGCCTTTGAATTCATGAGCAAGAAATACGAGAACGGTAAAGCTACCTCCACAGAGTTTCAAGAAATGAAGACACGCATGCAGAGAGCAGAATTAGAATATCTGCAAGCCAAATATACATTTATATTCCGTAGTAAAATCCTGGATTTCTACAGAGGTGTAGCTCTGAATTAAAGAATGTTTCAAAACCACTATTAAATAATAGGGAATTTCCCCTTTATAATTAGGGGATTTACCAGGGTGGGATGAAAATCCCACCTTATTTTTGCCATGTGAAATAAAACACGCTTGACAATTAAATACAATTGAAATTATGAAAGGAATCTTGAACAAAGTAGTTTGCCTGACCATCGCGTTGGCTTGTGTCACTATTACTGCAGATGCTCAGGTTTATCGCAGAGGGGATTACCGACGTGGCCGTAGTACAAGTTCTTACCGTCATGCCAGAGGTAGAGGCTATGATGTCTATGGAAACTATACAGGCCTTCGTCTGGGTGCAAACATTGCATCCCTCAGTTTTGATGGCACCAGCGGTGTAAGCAAAGATCCGCTCACTGGCCTGAACCTAGGAGTAGTAGGTGGTTTTGAAGTAACTCCTTATGCTCCAATCTTCTTTGAATCAGGTCTTCTCTATACGCAGAAAGGTGTTAAAGGAAGCAAGGGAGGCGATGACCTGAAGGTGAATATGCACTACCTGGAGGTTCCGTTGGTATTCAAGTACAATATAGGTATTGAAAGCGGACTGAACTATATGTCGGTACAACCATTCTTTGGAGGCTTTACTTCAGTAGGATTTGCTGGAAAGACTAAGGACTTTGGCACACATGAGAAAGTAAATACCTTTAGCGACAGAGCCTTCAGCAATCTGGATGCAGGACTGAGAATGGGATGCGGATTCCAGTTTGAGCACCTCTATCTGGAAGTTTCCTACGACTGGGGATTAGCCAATGTAGCCCGCAACAATTTCAACCACTTAGGATATGATAATTTTGACGACAAGATACATACATCAACTCTCTCTGGTACCGTAGGCTTGAATTTCTGATGCCCACTAAAAAAAAGGAAAAACCAGAACTCTTTGAAACGAAGAAAGGCTGTCCATATGGACAGCCTTTTCCTGTTTTATGAAGAAGCCTAATTAATAGCCTCTTTTAATCTGTTTTGCAGCAGAAGCAGCTTCTTCAGCCTCCTCCTTTGCTTTCTGAGCCTTCTTTATAGCCTTCTCATGAGCAGCCTCGGTCTTAATAGCCTTATCAATGACTTTCTTCTTTGACTTCAACTCTGCCAACTCAGACTTTTTCTCAATCAACTGCTGATTCAATGAAGAATCAGTCTTGTCTAATTTCAGTTTTGCCTTAATCGTCTTAATTTCTGCTTTGCAAATGGAAATCTTAGATTTATATTCATTACTAATCTCCTTATTTGTCTGAGCAAATGACAATACAGGCACACACATCAGCGCTACCAGCGCAAATAATTTAGCAATTCTCTTCATATCTTCTGCATTTTATAAATAATCAACTTCTAAAACAAGGCAAAAATAAGGAATTAGTTCCAAAAAAGCAATTATTCAGCAAAAAAATACTACCTTTGAAGCAAAATCTATCCCTATACAACGTGAAAAAAATACCTTATAAACAGATATTAACCTTTATTTGCATGTTGCTGATGTTTGCAAGCCAAGTCCATGCTACCAGCAATCCAGTAAAACACAATGCAGATTCTCTCATGCGTACCCTGTGGAAATATAGTGAGCACTATAACAACAGAGTACAGCACTATGAATCCCGTGTATACATGAAAAGGCACATCTGGAAGAAGAAAAAGAATATACTCATAGAATTAGTACCTCAAATGATGAGCTTTGAAAAGGGTACTAATGAATACTTGAGCGAAAGCATAAGTGAGGTAAACTACACTGCACCATACAATTACGACCGACATGTATTGGCTGCCTATGGAACCATTCCCAACCTGAAAGATGCTTCCGATATCGTGATGGATTATTTTACCATGAACATCTATAGTTCAGAAATGATAAAAGACCATTTGCTTTCTCCCTTTGTCTATGAGAATGCCAAATACTATTATTACAATATCCATTCCCTGGAAGGGGATGAAGCCATCATTACTTTTATTCCACAATATAAGAACACTCAACTGGTGAAAGGTCGATTTGTGTTGGACGTAAAAAACCATCTGGTCAAAAATGTGGACATGGAAGGCTCTTATGAATTCATAGAGTTCAACATGCACATTGAAATGGGACGTGAAGGACTGGCTGTCTATCTTCCTAGCGAGATGGAAATGTTCTATAACTTTAATTTCGTGGGCAATTCTCTGGAAGGGCATTACATGGTAGCTAATGAATACACCAAACTGGATGAGGAATATAAAAACTACTATTCTACCCGAAAAAGTCACGACCTTACAGATCAATATGCTCTAAGCCTAGATACCACTAAGATCCAATTTGACTCTTTGCTGGTAGCCAAGAACCGATACTTCCCTCTTCAGGCAGATGAACATAAGGTCTACACGAACTATGTTAAGCGGAAAGCTGCCATGCACCAACTTGTATCGGTTCAGGACACCACCCGGTCTATCAATTGGGGAGAGATTGGAAAATCCATGGTGGCAAGCAGTACGATTAATGCTCCCATCTTCGGGAAAATAAAGACCTCCCCTCTTTTGGCTCCTATGCTTTTCAAGTACTCCAAAACCCGAGGTTTTCTTTGGTCGCAGGAACTTACCCTGAACAAGGAATTCAAACACACGGCATTTATGATAGCCCCCATGGTGGGATACAACTTCACTTATAAGGAATTCGACTGGAGAGTGAAAGCCTCTTTCGACTATTGGAAAGCCATGCAAGCTAAACTGACTCTGGAAGCAGGGAATGGTCACCGAATCTTCAGCAGTGAGATAGCTGATATACTGGATAAGACCGACACTAAGAAAATAGATAATCTGGAATTAAACTATTTCAACGACGTGCACGTGAAGTTGAACCAGAAACTAGAGCTGCTAAATGGACTGGAAGTTACCTTAGGGTTTGCCTGGTACCGACGCCACCTGACAGACAGAAAGGATGTGGATGAAGGATACATTTATGAGAATCCGGAAGATACGTATACTACCTTTGCTCCACGAGTAAGAGTGGATATAACCCCAGGTAAATACTACTATTGGAATGGTAATAAAAAAATCACAGTCATGACCCCTGCCCCCACGTTATCCCTGGATTGGGAAAGAGGTATAGAAGGGGTATTCGGCAGCAAAGGAAAGTATGAACGCATGGAGATTGAGCTGAGTCATGAAAGAGAGTATCGTATGGATGACCGTTTCTCCTACCGCATAGGCTACGGAAAGTTCAGTAAACAAGAAAACATTTACTTCATTGACTTCAATAATTTCTCACACAACCGCCTTCCTGAAGGATGGAATGAAGAAATAGGTGGTAGCTTCAACTTGCTGAATTACCGATGGTACTCTTCGGCTAGCAAATACTTCCGTGGGCATCTTACCTATGAGAAAAAGAACCTTCTGCTGGCTCGTGCCCTGGGAAAAGCATCACATGCCATCCAAGCTGAGAGACTTTATTTTAGCTTACTGGCCATGAAGCACCTGAATCCGTATATGGAATTCGGATATGGATTTGCCACCCATATATTCGACTTAGGCATATTCACATCCTTACGAAACGGAAAATTCAACACCGTAGGTGCAAAATTCTCCTTCGTTCTATTTAAACGATGAGACTTATCCCACACTGAAAACCTTACGGTTATAATAGAGTAAGGAAGCTGCCAATACAGCACCTAGAACATCACAGATAGTGGCACTGGCCCATACACCTGTAAGTCCATTCCAGCCCACTGCGGTAAAGACAGAAGGAAGAATATAACACATGGGGGCCAGGAACAGCACCTGACGTGAAAGACCGGTCACTATAGCCACCCAAGGCTTGTCTATAGACATAAAGAACTGTGAGTTGGTTATGGTAAAGCCTATGAATGGGAACATGATGACCAAGTAACGAATAGCCACCTCACCTATATCGAGTAAGTCGGGATCAGAGGTAAATGCTGCCACCAGATAGCGTGGGATGAAGATAACCAGAAGTGTACCTACCAGACCACAAAGCACATTTACCTTCATGGTTAAGGTATACACCTCTTTCAGTCGTTCAAAACGCTGTGCACCATAACTATATCCAGCTATAGGCTGCATACCCTGACAAACACCTATGATAAACATAACCAGCAGACTACCGAAGGTGTTAGCTATTCCATAAGCTCCCACAGCCAGGTCTCCACCATACTTAATCAGCTGAGAGTTCATCAAGGCTACTACTCCCGATGCTGCCACATTCATCAAGAACGGGCTCATACCTATGAGCAAGATATTACGGAAGATGAAAAGACGTGGAGTCCACTCGTGTTTCTTGAATCGGATGAAAGAACTTGGAGAGATGAAATGCAATATGGATAGGATGGCGGTAACAGACATGGAGATGGTAGTGGCCCATGCAGCTCCGGCGATTCCCCAATCCAGCACGAAAATAAAGATAGGGTCTAGGATTATGTTCAAGATAGCACCTACCACCATAATCCACATGGAACGTGCAGGGTAACCCGTAGCACGAATCAAACCCGTGAGATTCAAGGAGAGTGTCGTCAGGAACATACCCGGAAGAACTACCACCATATATTCCCGTGCATACCTCAAACTACCTTCAGTGGCACCAAACATCATCAGAATGTCGTCCATGAAGATGTATCCTAAAAGCATAACAGGTATTCCCAGCAGGAAGGTCAGCAAGGTACTGTTTCCTAAGATATTCTCTGCCCAGTCGTAGTCTTTCCGGCCTAGAATGATGGACATGCGTGCTGCTGAGCCTACACCTATCAACGATCCGAATGCATGGATGATGTTCATGATAGGCATGGTGATGGCCAAGCCGGCAATAGCCAATGCTCCCACTCCCTGACCAATGAAAATACGGTCGGCTATATTATAGATGGAAGAGATAATCTGACTGATGACAGCTGGCATGGCATATATCCATAGCAACTGTGCTATATCTCTGGTTTCCAACTCTTTGGTTCTATTGTTATGCTCCATTTTTACCTTTTTCAACTAATGAGGTGCAAAGGTACAACTTTTTCTGCATTTTTCCTTATTTTCCTTCACTTTATCTATGCTGAAAAGAGAAGCCTTGAGATAAGTCAAGTCAATAGACAGATATCTCGTCCAAGAAGAACCAGGCTGGATAGCCTACTCCATAGTGCCAGGAAGGACACATACCTATGGTTTGAATATCTACCTTAATGTATCGTGCCTTCACAGGAGTGGCCTTCTCCACCTTACCTGCCACAAACTTCACTTGGATATCTCTATCCTCCGGGAAAGTGAAACTGCCGAAATCCTGAAAATGTTCCCCGTCTTCACTGATGCTGTAAGTTCCACCCTTGGGCAGTAAAATCCATGCACCCAGCTGATGCAGGAAGTCGGTTTCTATCCGGGAGAAAGTCTTCTGTTCTCCTAAATCCACAATGAAGCTACCATCACGTCCTTCCCATCCTACCCAGCTTTCCACAAAAGTAGTTCCACCATAAAGTCCATCGGTCAATGCTTTATCAGCTATAGGCTGATATTTCTTGTCGGGTGCAGAAAGGAAGGTAACCTTCGCTCCGGCTGCCAAGCTTTTTTCCGACTGTGGAAGGAAACGTTTCTTGTACAGTTCGCAGTAAGCTTCGGGAGCATTGGCCCTCTCGTTCAGAGTTATCACACCAAACTTACGGGTACGTTCCTGGAACAGTTCCAACTTTTTCCGGGTATCCTCCACATCACCACCCGTTTTGGTACGGGCAATTTCCAGCTCTGAATACTGCAGTGTCAAACGGGAAAGCTGCACATGGTACAGTTTCTCTGCATCGTCCTTCACGGCTGCCTCAGCTTTATCGAAGAGTTCATTGTAAATCTTTCTCAGGTTCTGGTTCAGCATACCATCCTTATGGGTGATGGGTGAATCATAAATCCACAGTTCCTTCCCACTAGCCAGGAGGGCTCCCTGCATAATCTTCTGATACTGATAGAGGTAAGGAGCTGCATCGCCATAATAGCCCTTCATGAAAGTTTGCATCAGAGAATCCACATCCTGATAAGGGTTCCACATGAGTTTACCCAGCACATAAGCTCGCATCTCACTGAAATCTCCACCTTTAACTCCATTCACTTGTGAAAAGTGCATGGTCACATGGTGATCCTTGAAAATCTGCATGTTCTTCTGCAGGATATGGAAATTAGGGAAAGGAGAAACGGTGTTGTCGAAATTGATGCCATAATCCCAGACAAAGATATTATCGGATATCTGAGACCATCCCTCCAGGGCTTGCATGAAATACTGCCCCGATGCATTGTCGGTAAGAGGCACTTCCCGTTTGCAATCTATGTCGCAAAGCATGATGTTCACATTGGGAAGAGGCTTTACATGCTTAGGAGGCTGCATGGTAAAGAGATAAGCCAGGGTAGAGAACTCCTTGTCGGGATAGTGTGCTGCCAACTTGTTCATGAAGTGGATGAAGTTGCCCGAGGGGGAACCCTCATACTCATCCACTGCCCTACATTCCGGACAGGAACAATTGGTATTGTTGCCATCGTTCTGACTCACAGAAATCATCTTTAAGTCGGGATTTGCAGCAAAAATACTGTCTAGCTGATGAATACAAGCTTCCAGCACTGCAGGATTCGTGAGGCACCACTGACTATGGTCGCCCGGACGACGTTCCCCGTTGATGAGGGAATACCACTCCGGATGCTCCTTCCCGAACCGACTGGCAGGAAGAATGCGGTTGAACGTATGCACCCACATATTCCCTACGAACATCTCCCCCGGTTCCTCCAGACGGAACCACATCTTATAGATAGGGTCATCGTTCCCGTAGCTGAAAGTCTGCCGATACCGGAAGGCAGGCGTCTCAGTCCTGTCCACTACCGGAACGGAAACATCAGCGGTTTGGTCCAACGTATAACATTCATAGGCATAGTATTTCACTCCCAGATAATCCTCCAGCAGGGTCACCACCCCATAGATAGCCCCTTTATCGCCTCCACTCTGCACATACAGGGCACCATCCTTCGTCAGGAGCCGGAACCCGTCTTCACCCGCACCATCGGCCTTACCACCTATACGGACATCTCCTTTTTTCACTTTAGAGTCTGCAGTGATAGGCAAGACAGCCCCACTGATGCGCTCTACGAACAACTGCAGCAAGTCTGCAGCCTTCTGGTTCACTTCACTTTTCTCCGTCATCACGATACGGGAGACCGGTTTTCCTCCACGGGTAAGCTGAACCTGTGCAGACAGCATACTCCCCATGCAGAGGAACGAAATTAAGAACAGAAACTTTTTCATCATGCTACAAATTTAAACATTCTTCCCCATGCTCCCAAATTTCAGCTTTTAAATTAAGATTTTCCAGAGAGAATACCTATCTTTGCACCCGTGTAAACTATATATGGAAAAAGACATTTTTGTAAACATCATAGCTGAACGACTGAAGCTTCGTGGAGCACAGGTTCAGCACACCATAGACTTGCTGGAAAGTGGATGCACCATCCCGTTTATCAGTCGTTACCGGAAAGAAGCTACCGGTGCCTTGGACGAGGTGCAGATTGCTGCCATCAGCGAGCAGCTAGGCAAGCTAAAGGAGATAGAAGCCCGTAAGAACACCATCTTAAGCACCATTGAGTCTCAAGACAAACTTACTGAGGAACTGAAATCAAAGATTGAGAGCACCTGGGATGCCACGGCATTGGAAGACCTCTATCTGCCTTACAAACCTAAGCGTCGCACACGGGCTGAGATAGCCAGGGAGAAAGGCTACGAACCTATAGCGAATAAGATTCAGTCGGGTCGTCCGATGGATTACTCCCAATACACCGAAGAAGCTCTGCAGGGTGCCATGGACATCATAGCTGAGCGTGTGAGTGAAGATACCCGCTCCCGTAACAGATTGCGTAACATGTTTCGTTACGATGCCATGATATCCAGTAAGGTGGTGAAAGGCAAGGAAGAAGAGGGAGCCAAGTTCCAAGATTATTTCGATTTCAGTGAAAAGCTCAGCCGTTGTGCCTCTCACCGCATGCTGGCCCTCCGCAGAGGAGAGGCTGAAGGAGTGCTACGACTTTCCATCGGTGTGGATGATGAAAAAGCTATCTCCGACTTGGAACGGCTCTTCACCCGTGGCAACCGCATCTCCGATGAATACATCTGCCAGGCTGTGAAAGACAGCTACAAACGACTTCTGGCACCTAGTATAGAATCTGAATTCTTTGCAGATACGAAGGAAAAAGCCGATGCAGAGGCTATCCGCATTTTCACCCGAAACCTGGAACAGCTCCTCATGGCTGCCCCTCTAGGACAAAAACGAGTCTTGGCTATCGACCCCGGATTCCGTACCGGATGCAAGGTGGTTTGCCTGGATGCGGAAGGAAACCTGCTGCACAATGAAGCTATTTTCCCTCACCCCCCTGTTTCTAAACGTGAGGAAGCTTCCCGGAAACTGCACTTGCTGGTAAAGCAGTACAAGATAGAAGCCATTTCCATCGGAAACGGCACAGCCAGTAGGGAAACAGAATCTTTCGTTAAGGGCATTGGTCTACCCTCTTCCGTACAGATATTTGTGGTCAGTGAGGATGGTGCCTCTATCTATTCTGCTTCCAAGACAGCCCGTGATGAATTCCCCGATAAAGATGTCACCGTGCGTGGAGCCGTGTCTATCGGACGTCGTCTCATGGATCCGCTTTCGGAACTGGTAAAGATAGATGCCAGCAGCATTGGTGTGGGGCAATACCAGAAAGATGTGAACCAGAAAGAGCTGAAACATTCCCTGGACCTCACCGTGGAAAGCTGCGTGAACCGGGTGGGTGTCAATGTAAACACAGCCAGTAAGCACCTGCTTACCTATGTCTCTGGACTGGGGCCTCAGCTGGCACAAAACATTGTAGACTACCGGGCTGAGAACGGAGCATTTACCAACCGAAAAGAGCTGCTAAAGGTGCCTCGCATGGGTGCGAAGGCTTATGAACAGGCAGCTGGTTTCCTTCGCATCGCAGGAGGAACACAGCCCCTAGACAACAGTGCCGTTCACCCGGAGAGTTACAGCATTGTGGAGCAGATGGCTAAAGACCAGCACTGTACCGTGAAGGAACTGATGGCAGATAAAAAACTCCGGGAAGGCATCGACATCAAGAAATATGTTACGGAGCAGACGGGAATCCCTACCCTTCAAGACATCATGACCGAGCTAGACAAGCCCGGACGTGACCCTCGTGGAAAGGTAGAAGCTTTTGCCTTCCGGGAAGGGGTAAACAAGCTGGAAGACCTGCAAGAAGGCATGATTCTCCCTGGTATTGTGACGAATCTGACCAATTTTGGAGCCTTTGTAGATGTAGGTGTGCATACCGATGGACTGGTTCACGTTTCTCAAATGGCAGACCGTTTCATTAAAGACCCTATGGAGGTGGTTTCCCTTCACCAGCACATCACCGTGAAGGTGCTGGAAGTAGACCTCCGCAGAAAACGTCTGTCGCTCACTATGAAAGAAATCTGATTTATGTATAAAGGAGAAATCATATCGTTGGTAGTTGCCATGTCCTGGACTGCCACGGCACTTTTTGCTGAAGTGGCATCCCGACGTTTAGGGTCGCTGGCTTTGAACGTGGTTCGAATGACCATGTGTCTTATTCTGCTGGCACTGACCCTTTGGGCTACCCTGGGTGTTCCCTATCCCCCAATGGCAGACGGGCAGACCTGGTTCTGGCTTTGCCTCTCAGGTTTTGTGGGCTATGTCTTCGGCGATTTCTGTCTGTTCCAGAGCTACATTCTCATGAATTCACGCTTCGGACAGCTCTTCATGACCCTGGCTTCACCAGCCTCTGCCGTAGCTGCTTGGATTATGTTGGGTGAAACCATGCAGCCTCTAGCTATCCTGGGTATGATGATTACCATGCTGGGTATCAGCATGTCTATCCTGAACAGAGGGCACGACGGGCACAAGAAACTGGAGCTCAAGCTCCCTTGGAAGGGGGTTCTGTGTGGGATAGGTGCCGGTGTGGGACAAGGTGTGGGTCTGGTTCTCAGCAAGGTAGGTATGGAGCACTACACGGCTTCCATAGCCTCTCATGGCATCTCCGACCTTACCACTTATGTGAACCAAGCTGCCCTCTTTCCGGTTTCTCTGGATTTCATGATGCCCTTTGCTTCCACCCTGATCCGTGCTGTGATGGGACTCATCGGTTTCAGCATTGTGGTGTTCTTCTTCTCTCAAAAGAGCCGGGAGAAACTTCGCACAGGGATTCACGACAACCGGGCTATGCTGTGCGCTCTGGGTGCTGCTGTCTTCGGTCCGTTCATCGGGGTGAGCCTCTCACTCATGGCTACCCTCTACACCCATGCAGGTATAGCACAGACCATCATGGCTACCACCCCAGTCATCATCATTGCTCCATCTTACTTCCTCTTCAAACAGAAAGTTACCCCACTGGAGATAGTGGGTGCCGTCATTAGTGTCATCGGTGTGACCCTTTTCTTTATTTAAGAAGACTACCCTACTATATATTTTCCTCCAGGAAGCAAGCTGAAGAACTTGCTGACCAGATAACTGAAAATGTAGGTCACCAGGGTGGTGGCAAAAATGGTCAATGGCACAGGAAGCAGGGGTGCAAAGAATGAATAGATGGCAGGAAGCATCATCATGTGCAGAAGGTACATTCCGTAACTGTTCAAGGAGATGCTCTTCACCAAATCATACACCTTACCCTTTCCCACATTGATTTTCTTAATCATCATGAAGGCACCGAAAGCCATGATAGCAGGGGCTATGGTATAAGGCTGTCCTGCCAGTTCCAGCACCCGGACTTCTTCAGCCTTGAACGACTGGTCATAATACCACCAGCAGCAGAATGCCCAGCCTGCCAGGAACAGAGGCAGAGCTATCTTCAGCGTTTTCTCCCAGCTCCAATCCAAGTACTTCCTGATGTAATGTGCCAGAAATACATAGCCCAGGTAACCGGAAATATAATAGAACGGAGGATTTGGATTCCACCAGCATTCACCAAACACATCTCCCACATATTCATGGAGATAGATGAAGCAGGTGGTAATTAGCCAAAGCCCGATGAAAAGTTTCTCATCTCTGCGGGTCATCTTCTCCAGGCCAGCAGAAATCAGGGGCATAATCAGATAGATGCTCAGAAGCATATAAATGAACCACAGATGGCTCTCACGAGGGATGAAATTGATGCACACCTGCTTCAGATTGGCAATTACCTCAGCCCCAGTGAACTCTCCCCACAGGGCAGGTACGCAGCAGTAAGCCACAAGCCACACCACGAAAGGAACTGCCACACGCATCAACCTACGTTTGAAGAACGTAATGGCATCGGTCTTCACGGGAATGAGCAGATAGGCCGAAGCCATGAGGAAAAGCGGCACAGCCGGCCGAACGAAAGTATTGATAATGCACACACTCCACCGGGCTAGCTCCGAAGGAAAGGAATAACTATAGTCGTTTGAATAGACGCACTCACTGGCATGAACGGTGAATACCATAAAGCAGGCTATCACACGAAGCCAATCCAAAAACACGATTCTAGGTCTTTCTGCTATTTTTTCCATAAATATATCTCTCTGATTGTTTGAAACTGGGTGCTATCATCAGTGTCATCGGTGTGACCCTTTTCTTTATTTAAGAAGACGAAAGCGTATAATAGGAAACAACTTTGAATTTAATTTAGATAAATTGGAATTTATATGCTACTCTCCCATTCCTTTTTCGTGATGCAAGTGATATG
>AUXO015691318.1_pt1 | contig 36501 bp, 43 predicted proteins | sample 768731 | NCBI WGS metagenome assembly AUXO01 (sample SAMN02715735, study PRJNA202380) | gut metagenome | biome: sheep rumen | host: Ovis aries | place: New Zealand: Palmerston North | reverse complement strand
CATTTTATATTCTCCTTAAGCATATAGTCTTTTCATTCTAACCAAGTCTCTAATAAGGGACTCCGTAAACCGATTGCAACAGACCTTAAAATCGTCTGTATAGAAATGTTCTGCCGAACTTCTCTTTTGTATAGCCTGTAATACTAATGCCTGTTTTGCTCTAACGTAATCCTCTGCTTCTGTCATATAATTGTAAATAATGGCAGACTGGAAAACGTCTTCGACTCTGGCAATTAAATATTTTGCTTCCTCATCGGATTTGCAATACGGTCTAATTTTAGTAAATTGGGCTTCGCAAGTAGAATTAGCATATTCCCACTGGTTTCTAATCATAATCCTATCCTTTGAATCCCCAATTTTAATTCCTTTTCCGTTAAAAGAAATAATTCCCATTTTAACGGCAATGAGTAAAATTAAAATAATTAAAATAACGGTAGCTAAAGAAAGCCAACCGTTACTTGCTAGTGCTGTTAATGCGTCCATTTATTTTGTACCTTCCTTTAATTTCTTTACTCTCCTATATAAATCCTTGAATTCCTTGATGGATTCCTGAAGTGTATTGTCATCTATAGGATCTTTCATATTTTCATCAGAAACAACTGCTCCCATTGCAGCACCAGAGCCAGCACCTTGAAGAGCTCCTGATAGTGCAGCTAAACCGGCTGCTCTACCCATATTTCTTGCATTTTGATCCAATGCATTTGCCTGGGCCATCTTTTCCAAATAATCAGCCTGAGTTGAAGCAGCACTAGAACGGTTAGCCATATACTGATTTTGAGCAACCGAATTGTCAGCAGAGGCTTTCTGTGAGCCTAGCATTCCTGCTCTTGATTTGTTTATACCTGCATTTATGTTAGCCGTTTTATCAGCCTGGGCGGTGGCTGATTCGGATTGTTGCTGTCCTAATAAAGCCTGAGATGCTTGAGTAGTAGCAGAATCTATAGCTGTTCCTCTACCCTCTAAACCTTGGCCAATCTGTTTCTGTAACTGCTCAGCCTGCATGTAAGGCGTTAACAAATCTTTAGAATTAAGCCAGTCTTTTCCTTTGTTGTATTCATATCGATTTGCTATGTCCTCATAGGTATTAGCAAGCTGTTGATTCCATTTCTGCTGCTGGTCATCATAAGCTCCAGCAACATTTGTATTAAATGCAGCCTGTTCTTTGTCCCTAGTAGTTCCTGTAGTATTTCTTGTCTTTTCCGCAAGGTCCCTGTATTTAGAGACCATATCCTGATCGTCCCAATAACCTGCCATATACTTTTCCTATTATATTAGTTTTATACTCCACGTCTTGTAAGAGTTCCAGTTTGCATATCCATAATATGTGGCACAATTCTTTGAACAACCATAGGTGTTTTCAAATATAATCTAATACCTCCGCCTTTCTGAAGTTTAGGTACATATCTTACCAAAGCTGAATGAGACCATTTATCCCACATATCTGGAGTAATCTTTAGAGTCTTTTCCTCCGATTTTACAGTAATGTCTGTAATTGATCTTACACCAACCGTAATTTCAGTAGAAGGATAATTTCTTTCTGCATCGTAAAGAACTATATCCCATCTATCAATAGCAGTATATTCATTATTGCCAATGCCATAAAAGGAAGTCTCAATATCCAGAGGAAGAATTTCATAATCCTCTGTTGGATAGTATCTTAAATTATAAGTAACTCCTCTATCCGTAATGTGAGTTGTTTCCTTATTATCGAATTGACAATTTGTAACATTCTTCCAATTCTCAAACAAATATGTATTCTTGTCACCTAATACTAGCAAACCAATGTCAGTAGCAACATAGATACTCTGGGTTGTTTCATCATACCAATGTTGTCTTAACTCAGTAAATTTATTAGCATTCCAAATATGTTGAAGAATAGCATCACCAGTAAAGGATCTTATTGCTCTAGAACGAGGATCCCAGAAGAATGCAATTTGTGGATTGTTTCCGATAAACTTCATTCCTCTTATATCAATAATTGCATCCTGAGAAGAAATAGCACCACTAGAGTAAATCATAGAGTATATTTTCTCATTCATACAGGCATAGAATTGACCTTGCAATACAAAGAATTTTATCTCTTCGCCATTCTTAGCAGCAACTTCTGTAGAGGCCGAGTATAAGAAGAATGGAATTTGGTCATAATATGTCAATCTATATGTTGAGTAAGTCTCTTTTACCATGTCATTGTTACCAGCACCTTGTATATACTCCGTGAATATATTAGGGGATAGATAACTTGTATCCGTTACTGTATAAGAAGAATCCTGAAGATCAAATTTAATAATTCTATCGTATACCAAGTAAGGATATATACTATACCTATACGTAGCAGTAGTTCCACCAATATCTCCATAGTAAATATCAATAGGCTGTGTATCCGTATTTTCATTGACTAAACATCTGAATGGTTTCTCAGCATTTATACCAACTCTGATTCTGTTAACTCTAGGCAATAGAATTGAGGAAACAGCATACATAGGCATTACTGTATAAGCAGCATTTATAGATGTTGCTGTATATCTGTTATAAGCAACTGTACCACTAGAGTTTGCTCCAGGAAGAATTGTATTAGGTACAGCAGTCTGACCAAACATTACTCTATCATTGTAGTCTGTTGCATAGTGGAACTTCTTGAGCAATGTTGAATCAAACATGTTCCAATAAGAAGTAGTGTTTATTAGAATATATCTATCATCCAACAAAGCAATTAAATCATTGCCGTCTACAATAGAAATCTTATAGTATCTGTTTGATTTATCTCTATAAACAACTGAAGTAGAGTTAGCAGCAATGTAGAAATCATCATCTATAGTTTGCCAAGGCGTTAATAGTGTTCCCATTTCCTCTGTATCATTTGAATAGGAAATACCCTGAGGCAAACATGTATTTGATGCATCTGTATTATAAAGAATGTTAAAAGGTGTAGCCCTATTTCCTAGCAAGAATCTATCTGCAGAATGAACAGGAACTCTATATCCTTGAATTACAAATATTGGCTGATCCTCTGGGTTACCAACAACAGTATCACCTGAGAACATTTGATTACCAAAATAGTTAAAAGATGTGTCTCTATAAGTACCTGGATAGTATCTTAAATCTGTAGCATTTGAATTGCTATACTCAAGGAACTTTGAAGATGTTGATTCTGATCCTGCTGTTCCACCATTGTTATATAGAGAATATGAGGAAGTTGCAGACTGATTGTTAAGCTTTACAGTATCTATAGCAATATTTTGATTGAGAATAAAGCTATTAGAACGAGCAACATTATAATTCGAAGTTACAGTAACATATTCTGTAGGAGATATAGTGTAAGTAAATTGATCATTTTCTTCTGTGTAACTAGAAATCACACCGCTCTCTTCAATTAAGTTACCAGTGGTTAAATACTGGTTATTCCAGTTGTTACCTTCTGAGTAACCTAACTGCAATCTCCAGAAACTGTATAAGGAACCATCATCAATTACAATATTAGGAGAAACAAGCCAGCCTGCATTTACAGTTTCTGTAGATGTTCTAGTAACTGTAAAATAACGTCCTGAAGACCAATCATCAACAGTAGTTGTTTCATTAAGCCAAATAATTTCACAATCCGTCCAACTCCAAGAAGGTGCATCTTCACCTCTGTATATAATTATTGATTCAGAAACCTGAGCAACACCATCAACGGATGTTTCAGATGATAGAGGTACCTCAATTTCTCCATAATTACCCTTACAAGTGAATGAGAATATTTGAGTAGTATCAGAACATGTAAGTTTCAAAGTAGCGGTATATTCAACGCCTGATGCATTGTATATTTTATAAACTACACCATCAATAGTTACTGTATTACCTGTATCTGTAGGAGCATATGTAGCAGGGAAAGTTACAACTTGTCCTTTTGTATTGTCTGTATAATCATAAAATACAGTATCATCTGAAGTTATTACAGCAATAGTCTTTGAACTTGATGTAAATCTTGAATCAAACCTAAAGTTACCTGTAGTAGTATTTGTTACTTCTATACTTGAAGTCTCAGAAGTAGGTGAAGCAGTATCACCTAGCTGATATAAATCATTAGCAGTCAAGAAGTATGTAGCAAAATAGTTTTGAGAAGAGTTTATAGCACTTCCGTATTTTGAAACCATTGAAATACCTACCACTCCACTTTCAACTTTACCAATGTTAATAATAGGGGATGCATTCTCTAACGAATATTGTACATAAAGAGGATTTGTAGATGTATTTCTTCTTATTTGATGCGAATACCATTTTACCTCTTTGTTAAAATGTCTTACTGTTCCATCTGCTTTTAATGCTGTAATATCAATATATCCGATATCATCCTCATCATAATAAACAACCAAATAAGCAGTATCATCTATAATTCTTACACGAGAAGCGACTACAACACCATCTGAGTACAAAGAAGGAGTTGCATAACCTTCATTATCAATAAATAAATAAAAGCTGTTATATTCTGGATTCCAAATAGTAAAGGCTTCGTAATTATCCGTTAAATCATAATCGTGATATTGATATAATTCCTCTGTTATATCCTCTCTAACGAACTTCTTACTATTAACTTCGAATAAGTTTTCGCCATCTCTAGTTAAATATCCTTCTTTAATTTCATATCTATGGCCGTCCTTATCATATATACCTGTAGATTTTGTATCCTGAATCCAAACAGGCGTAATCATATCATTAATATAAGGAGCATTAATCTTCTCCGCATTCTTGAATGTATGATCAATTACAGGATCATCAACCATCATTTGAAAGTTAAATGGGAGTGATATTGTTTGTTTCTGAGCTTTCTGATTCATATCTTATTAGTTGAGGAAGCAAAAGAAAAGGGTCTGATATACAACCAGACCCTAAGGAGGATTAAAATGACTTAATTACAATGAATATCCAATTACATTAGCAGGAGTATATGTATGCCATATACCAACACCTGCATTTGATGGATTCAATACAACGAATGAACCAAGTAAGTTCAATGTACAACGTACTGAAGCACCATCTCTAGTGTATGCACCAGGCTCAACTGTCAAAATGTCATCAATAAGGAGTTTGTAAGACTCATCTTCATGGCCTTTGTTGTCAAACTCTTCTGGATCCTGTTTTCCAGGGTTGTTTCCTGAAATTCCATCCTTTTCTGCAATCTCTGCATTTGTGTAAGCCCACAACTCAACATCTTTCTTGTCAAGTACATAGAACTTACCTTCTGGACAGAATGGATCATCATAAATCAAATCAATAAAGTTTGTGCTGAATGAAGCAGAAACCTTATCAAGACCGATATTTGCCTGTCTCTTACTTCTTGTAGAAGTCTGAGTGAAATAGGTGTTAGTTGTGTTGATCTCTTCATCGAGAGCAAGGAAGTCAGCATCATTCATAACAATGAAGTCAGCCTCAGAACCCTGACGTCTAACACGTCTGAGCAATTCCTGGATATCTTTCTTGAGAGAAGTAGAAGCAGCATTGTAATAGAAGCTACCTGCACAACCTTCAACATTTACTGAACGATTAACACCAAAGAATGGAGTTGCGATATAGTTTGTCCAATCAGCAACTGTGTTATCACGAGCACCTACAATTGGCAACCAACCATCAAGACCTACTGGCATATTTGCATTACCAGCACCATCCATTGAACCTCTAAGTACAAGAACGTCTGTAGCAGCAGCTGTAGCATCAGCAGTACCAACAAGCAATGTTACTACATTACCATTGATAGCCTGAACTGTGAAAAGACCTTTCTCTGTAGCACTAGAAATAGATGTTTTCAATACCAAGTCTGAATCAACATCAATCTTCATAATTACAGAAGGTGCAAGTTCAACATCTACAGTACTAGCAGCAACACCTGCAGCAATAGCAGTAGCATTTGCAGTACCAATTACCTGAAGTTCACCAAAGCCTCTACCATAGAAAGCAGCAGCCAATGTTTTACGAAGAGCTTCTGTAGCTGCATAAGCCTTACGACCTGCAACTTTCATGTAAGCGCCCCTCTTAGACATAGATGCCTGAACTTCTTTTACATTGTAGCTAAATACTGAGAACAACTGACCTGGAGTTACAGTAAACTCTGCGTTCTTTACGTTGTTAGCAGCTTTTGCTTCAGCATAGAGAGCATTTGATGATACAGCACCACCTCTAGAATAAATAGCAGAGAAGTTCTGCTGTTTACCTTCTACACGAGTGATAGGTACCTCTCTAAGGGCTGAAGAGTTCTTCTTCAAAAGAGTCTCAACTCTCTGGTCATACCAAATCTTGAGATTCTTTTCCATATTTGCAGCAGCTGCAGCAGCAGCGGCCGAATTATCAACTGGATTATAAATTCCCATAAATTTTCTCCTCTAATTTCTTTTAAATTATTAGTTATTTATGAAAGTACTTTATCTCACTTTCATCATAAACAAATATATTCTGACATCCTGAACAAGTACTTCTTGTGCATCTATACTTCTCTGGGAATGTCTTTATTTCCTCTAATATATTTCCCTCAGCTTCTGTAGAGAAACATCTCTTAATATCACCGAATGGATCAATTCTTATTGTTGTCCAGCCAGCAGAACACCAGCAGCCATTTTCCATGCTGAATGTTCTAGACTTTCTGGGAATGTTCTTTACAGTATCAGGAATACCACCGCCTGGAAGCCTTTCAACCATCCAGTTAATCATCATAATTCTGCTGTTAACTACGATATATTTATTTCCGTCAAACTCAAACTTATTAAGCTCGTTTAAATACCATTCGTAATTTTCATCATTGCATACTATATTGATGTTATCAACTTGGCATTCTGAGCATTTCTTTACAAATTGGCCAAAGTCACCATTATGATAAGAAGCCCTTAACAAGAACTTAACTCCCATTTCTTTTAGGATTGCTCTTGTTTGCAAATACTTTTCTTTGTCTGATGACATGTTTGAAGTTATTCTTACCATTCTTAAATATGGCGAATCCCATAGCTTGATAATCTCATTTATATCTTGTAAATAAGGCTCGCCACCTGTTATATAAATCTGAGAGTTATTGCATTTTCTGGTATTTATAAGCTCATTTATTTTATAAGCAATTCTTCTTATAGTCTCAGCATCAGGAAATTGAGCTTTATTCTTAACAACACAATATGGGCAGTTGAAATTGCATTTCTCTGATATTTTCCAGCTTACTTCAAAGAAGTTGTCTAAGTTATGAGTTAACATAAGCCGTCCTCCGTATCTTCCTCTATATAAGAAAGAATCTTGTCAAATACAGAATTCCAGTAAGTTATAGGCTCTTCAACAAACTCAGTTGTCCACTCTTTGTGAACATTCTTGATGCTCTTGTAGTTGTAGTCATTTGTAACAATTACAGGCATTTTGTTTAAGATATAATCCCATACCTTGAGATTAAACTGACCAGCAGTATATGCATTGTCTTTTAATGGAACTAAGCCAACTTTACATTTCTGTAAATACTTCATCATATCCTCCCAGTTCATAGAAGGAATATTCTCAAAGCCAGGTATTTCTAATCCGATAGAAACAAACTTGAAGTCTGGATGTTCTTGTCTCAACTTATCACAATACTCAACATCAACTTTATTCTCAGCTCTTCCAACATATACAGCAATGTTTTCTTTCTCATAAACTCTGTCAAATGGATACTGATAATAATTGGCAGCGTTCTCTAGCAAGACTTTATTCTTGTGTTCAGTGTTGTCATAAATAAACTTACTTGAACAGAATACCCTAGTAGCCTTGTTTAATACAGCCTCATCAATGCCATCTACCAAAGCGTCCCACATATCTGTTTTATCATAATAAATTGGGCATTGAGCTTTCTCTATCAACTCATCAGCTTCTCTTGGGTCTGAAATAACGATAAACTTACAGTTAGCAGTATCAACAGAACCTTTATAAACAGTTGCGACTTTGTAATGCTTCTTCAAATAAGCGTTAAGTTTCTGTCTTCTATAAATGTTTAATCCTTTGGCTGTATTACCAACATATTGAACGACCTCATAGTCTTCTGGAACATCATTTTCTACTTCAGCTGTAACTCCAAGTTCTTCTTTTGTCGGCCAGTCATATCCAGTGCCTTTAATCAATACAGCATTTTCTGGCCTTGTTTCAGAATGAATAACAGTAGAGCCTTTATGCCTTAAATAATCTAAAACATAATCAGGGGCTTCTTTGTATACGATAACCTTCTTGTGAACGAGTTGCCAAAAGTTGTGTTTAGCCAATATATAATTCATATTATGAACACCTTATTGCTTCTAGTGAGAATGTGTTTGAATCCAAATATGGATCGTCAGAATCAAGAATGAATGTTTCAGAAGCGCCAGCTGCAATAGTAGAGAATGTTACAACCCTATCAACTGCTGAACTGCCTCTACCACCATATCTTGAAACGGAAATATCATAATTTCCAGTATTTTGAATAGTCCAAGTTCCTGTTGCTTGGTCAGCAAATGTCTGTCTGAATCTGTAGTTAACACCCTGCAATAAAGAAGAGTCAATAGAAACATGTCTTGTAGAGTCAACTGTCAAAGGAAGAATGTTGTAGTGCATAGCACCCAATGCGTTATCTACCAATGTCTCACAATTATCAACAATGTATTGCTCTAAACCATCTGTTGCAGTTTCTATAGCATTAGCAACTTCTATAGACTCACCTGAGCCAGATATTAAACCAGAAACGGCTTTAATAACAAAGAATACACCTGTTTGTTTACCGTGAGTTGTCATTCCAACACGAGTTACACCATAGTTATCAAATTCAACAGCACCTCTTGTAAATGCCTTAGTCCAATAGTCATTAAACTGACCCGGTCCAAAACCTGGAGTGTCAGCATCATTGTAATAACCACGTCTTCTTATTTCGTGAGTATGGTTCTGCAACTGATCATCTTTGAACTGACCTAATGTATATACATCATGTGCAGCGATATCTGTTCTATCAGAAGTACCAATACCTACTAATGTTGATTCTCTCAAGTCAGGAAGTCTGTCTGAGCCTAACAAAGCATATAATAAAGGATATTGTGTAGTGTCATATTGACTTCCATCACAAGGCAAGAAACCAACAGGAACTTTAACCGAATAAATAGGTATAATAGTTCCAATAGGCAAACCTGATGAATTTGCTCCACTTAATGCTTCTAGTTTATTGTTTACTTTTCTATAAAGTCCCATTTACTTAATCTCCTTTACAAGCTAATTCTTGCACAAATAGTTGCATTGGCTGGCCATACAGTAGATTGATTTCTGTTATAGCCACCTAACTGTATTTGATTAGAACTAATAACAGTGTAGAATCCTTCGAATCCTGAGTGAGCAGAATTGTATGTATTGCATCTTAGACTTTGGTCAACCATTAGTGTATTGCTGCTGAAATCAATAAGAGTATCAGTACCATTATAAGTAATATCAAATGTATGAGGAACACTTGCTGCAGATGTACTAGTCCTTTTAGAATAAACTCTAAGCTCTCTCAAATATTTATTCCAATAAACATTTAAGTCTGAATTTGTCCAACTGTCTCTGTTAGTTAAAGTAAAGTCTGACGTAACATCAACCCAAGAAGAACTAATGCCATCAACTTTTGACTCCAAGGCGGCCTCTGCAACTGTAATAGCATTAGCAACTTCTGATGCTTCTGTACTTGCTGTTTCAATCCCGCTTACAGCTTTGATGTATTGAAGCGTTTTATAATACCAAATCTTTACATAACAGAATTGAATTAAAGTCCAGTTTGTATAATTACCAACAGTTCTGTTAATGTTAAACTTGTCACCTTTCTTCAAATAAATTACTTGGTCAGACCAAGAGTCATCTCTTCTTATAGGATATGTTTCATGTGTTCCATCAGCATGAGTAATATGGATATAGCACCAGTCATCTAAATGAATTTGCATAAAGCCATCATAAGGCATTTCTGTCGGAAACAATCTAGGCTGGTCTGCTGTTGTATAAGGCAACTGTTCTGCTGAACCTGGATAAGCGTCTGTATTTGTCTTAAACCAATCTGGGTCTTTGTTAATAATAGATGTATTTGGAGTATAAGGAAGAACATTTGTATTTCCCAAATAAGCATAAAGCAATGGATATTTAGTCAAAAGTTCATCATCAGTTCCTGTTGTATCCCTACCGTCAGCTAACAAATAGCCTTGAGGAATAGCAGAATTATCTTCCATTGTCAAATAAGAACCAACAGCCTGGCCATAGCTTTGCATCAAGTTCTCAGCATATTCATCTAGGTCAGCCTTAATGGCATTTTCAATAGCTTCTGTACCAACATTGTCGTTAGTTCCAACAATTTGTCCTTCCTCGATGTTTGCCAAATCTAATTCAGCATCATCTAATGAATCGTAAACTGTTACTACTGAATCGTTCTCTAATGGCTTATCACCATTTACTCTGTCAACAACAAATGACTTACTCATTATCAACTCCTCTCAAAACATCAGTTACATAGTTCTTTATAACAATGTCACCGTTTCTTATATACCCAGCATTTCCTTCTGTAATTGCCAAAGCAGCATTGTAGTCTGCTTCTGTATCAAATATATGAGTTGAAACATTTCCGTTAGCAACCCATTCAAAAGAAGTTCCGTTCCAGGATAATACTCTTCCGTTTACTTCAGAAACAGGAATGCTTTCAAACTTGTCTGTAGTTGCATCATAGTAAACCAAATCTTTGTCAGCCAAATCTTCTTTGTTAACCTGAACATAGTTGGCAGTAATGAATGCAACAACCTGAGCATAAATCTGAGCATCATCAACATCAATAGAACCTGTAGTAGCTTTAATAATGTAGTTTACACCATAGTTCTTACCGTGTGTAACAGCGCCGTTTCTATATCCATTCAAGTTTGCTGTAATTGAACCATCAGCAATAGAAGCTGTAATTCCTGTAGTGGCTGAGTTTACCGTAACTGTAGTAGCCTCAGAAGTAGTAGTTATAGTATCTGTATCATCAGCTCCTGTAAACACACCGTTTCCACCATCAAAGTATGTTCCAGCAGGAAGAGTATGATTATGAACAGAAGTAACAGCTGTATGTGTATGCCCTGGGTCTGTAATCTCAACTTCAACGCCAGAAGTATCCAAAGTAGCATTCAATGTCTGAATTTGGTCATCTTTGAACTGGCCTAATGAATAAATATCGTGAGCTGAAATAATAGCCCTTGTGCTTTCACCAATACCAACTAAGTTACACTCTCTCAAGTCAGGCAAAGTATTTTGTCCTAACATTGTGTATAAACTTGGATATTGATTTATATCATAAGCAGCACCGTTACAAGGCAAGAAACCTGATGGAACTACTGATGTATGAATAGCAATAATTGTACCGAGTGGCAAACCACCACTTAAGGCACCAGAAAGCGTTCTTATTGATTTAACGCCATTTTCTTCAACAACTTCTCCTATCAATTTTCTTTCTCCTTATGATGCATAATTTGCAATCTTTTGAATAAATACAACACCTTTCTGTTTGCCATGTGTAGTTGTTCCAACACGAGTTACACCATAGTTATCAAATTCAACAGCTCCTCTTGTATATGCTTTAGTCCAATAGTCTTGAAACTGACCAGGTCCAAAACCAGCAGTGTCAGCATCATTGTAATAAGCACGTCTTCTTATTTCGTGAGTATGGTTCTGTATCTGATCGTCTTTGAACTGTCCTAATGTATAAACATCATGCTCTGCAATAGTATCCGTTCCGTTTGTACCAACTCCAACAGGCACACATTCTCTCAAATCTAATGTTCCATTTGTTCCATCGCATTCATGCCAATGAGAATCCCAACCAGAAGAAATAGCAGCCAGCTTAATAGTTCCAATAGGCTCAATAGCATCCATAATACCGTAAATGGCATTCTGGCTTAACAATTTGTTTGTTGAAGAAGCCGTTGGGTCAACTTTATCTGTAATTTCGCCTGTTGCTTCATCTAGCTCATCTTGAGTAACAAGCATATTTGTTACACCTGCATCATCAGGAATAACTTTGTCAATTTCAGAAACAGCATCTGCAATAATCTGCTGAGCTTCTGCAACATCAGCTGCTCCTTCAACCAATTTAGAAGCAACAACATCTCCAACTTCCAAATTATCCAAATCAGCTAATGCATCATCAACTGATTCATAAATACGGATTTTAGGAGTATTTGTTGGAGCTAAACCTGTGGATTTCTTGTAATATTCTTTTGCCATTACTGGTCATCTCCTGTTAAGTAGTTCTTCTCATCTTCAATAATAATCTGAGAACCGACTGGAACATTTGCAGCATCAGCTTCATAGTCAGCCATTGTTGCATAAACATAAGAACCAGCTTGTTTGTCTTTCCATCTATAACTTATTGTAGTCTCACCAGCTTCTTCAACAACATGGGCTTCTAATGTCTGTTCATCTCTAGTTGGCAAAGCAATAGTTTCAGAACGATGTGAAGTCTTGTCATAAACAAGAATTCCTTTGTCGTTCATGTCAACATCTTCTTTACGAGTTAACAAAGCCTGAGTGCTATCAAAATTGAGAACTTTCCATACAGCATTTGTCCAATGTTCAACACTATCAACAACTTCTTTGTCTTCCCAGGAAATCATTACGCCTGCTGGAGTTACTTCTGTTGTTAATTCAGCATCTGTATAGTATTTGTCATTTGTGTAATACAAATCTGTATATGTTGTCTCTGTTCCTGTTGCATGACCAACTCTTGCAATACCGTTTGAATCAACTACAATAGCACAAATCTCACCAACTTTGAAATTGTTAACTAAAAGGCCTGAGTATTCACCAGGAGTTAATCCTGCTTGGTTGTTTGTTCTTAATGTAACGAAGTTACCAACTACAGTTTCTTCTTCTGTATTATTGATGTGAGCTGTTCCATTTACAGTTAAATCATCAACGATAATAGTGTCAGCCTTTATATCAGAAATATCCAACTCATCGGCTGTTTTGAATGTATTTGTGTCAGCATCATAAATTACAGGCTTCTTGTCTGTCAAAGTGCTTGTAGCAACAATCTCTTCCAAATAGTTGTCTGTTAAAGTCTTTCTTAATCTGTACAACTTGTTAGCTGTATAATCAGAAGGATCATTTACTTCTGTGAAAATAACGATTGAGTCAGAAGCATATTCTGTAACATCAAAATCAGCTTCTTTGCCATTATAAAGATTTGGCAATTTAACCTCTTCTGTTACTTCAACTTTGTCAGCTGTTTCTTTACCATGAACAACTGTATTGTTACCTAAGTGCTTAATAGGATAGTCATAAACATGTTGAGTTGGATCTAATGGGTCTTCACCTAAATCAACTTGGCCGTTGTATTCAGAAACTGCATCGGAAGTAATAAGTTTGTCGTTATCTCTTTCAACAGCATCGGCAGGAGAAGTCCATTGAGTTCTAACCTCTCCGTTAACTTCAATATTTCTTATATACTGATTCTTTAAACCTGTTGTTGTTCCTAATGGCTCACCGTAAGCATCATATCCAGAGGCTAATGCAATTTGTTTAAGAACTGTAACTTTATCAAACTCAATGTCATCAATAATCAAATGCTCAGCATGGAAATCACCTACGAAAACGGCGTTAGGCATATAGTTACCTTTCTGCTGAGTTATTTCAAATTCCTGAGTTCCATCAAATTGTTTTGAATTGTAAATAGATGGAGGAGTCTGAGTGTTTAAATCATCGCATCTGTGATATAAATTAATTGCCTGTGTGTTTAGTTTACAATGGATTTGAATAAACTGTGTTTCATCTGTTGAGTCTTCAATTACTTCAACATCCTGTAAATAAGCTTCTCCTGAGTTTACAGACCAAGAAAATGTAACATTCTTGATACTGTTTGTTACTTCCATAGACCATAAGTACAAACCTGATGCTTCATTTTCTGCAATTAAATAATATGTACCGTTTCTAAACTTAGGAAGTACAATGTAATAATCTCCGTCAGGACCTACTGAAGTTGTATCTACAAATTGTTTATTGTAATCCTGGTTGTGATTTATATAATGGCTATAAATCTTTTCTGAATAAGCTTCTGCTGATGTTAATTTGTTTGTGTTTGTTTCTTCAATTGTTGCTTCATCACCTGTCAAACTGTCAACTGTAAGGTTATCAATATCAGCTGCATCTGAAGTAATTGTATCCACATCTAGATTTTCGATATTTGCATTGGTGCTATCTAGATTTTCGATATCATAGTTACCGGATACGGATAGATTTTCAACTTCAATGCTATCTGCTGTTATAGTTGTTGCATCTAAATTACCAACTGTAGCCTGAGGTGTATTAATCTCTGAAGCCTGTAACAAACCTGAAACAGTTAATCTTTCTATAGTGGCAGAAATCAAAACATTGAGTGTATCTACAGTTAAACTCTCACTAGAGATATTTGTAGAGGATAGACTCTCTATAACGGCTTCTCTAATGCTAGCTTCATCTGCAGTTACATTTGTAAAATTAGCTATGCCTGATGTGATTGATTCAATTAATTGTTGTTTGTAATCATCTAATTCGTTTTCATCTTCTAATTGCTTATCTTGCAGAATCTGTAGACTTTCGAGGATAGCTTTATAGTCATCCTCTGTAAGTACAAAATTTCCTTTTGTAGGATTTAATGTTCCTGCTTTGTCCTTTGTTGTTGGAAATAACTGTCTCATACTTTATTAGTTATCTTTTATCATCATTATTTGTATTATATAAATAAGAATAAACAACTCTATTTATATTCTCATATTTGTGCCAATCAATACCATAATAATCAGCCTGGTTTATAATAAAATCTGTATAAGCTTTTACTCCTGATTTTGGATCTGTTCTTAATAAATCCCATACAGGTTGAATATTATTTAACCATAGAGACTGTAAATAATCATCTGTTTCTTGTTTGAGGTGATCTATTATTTCTTGACCTAGACCGTTATAATATTCTTTAAAAGCTTTCTTGTTCAATCCATTCTTTAAACCTATTTTAACGTTTTCTCTAGACATTTCTAGGAGGGTAGTATCATAGTTAAATAATCTTTTGATTAAATATGTACAAACAACATTGCTATCATCATCTGAGGATCCTTCACTACAATCTGCAGGTGTTGTGGGTTCCCTACAATCATCCGCCCATTCGTTACAACCATAATCAAAACCATTTTCAGAATCGTAGGAGCAACTACCTGAGGAATCGTATGTGCAAGAACTATCATCAAATACACAAGTTTCATTGCAGCCGTATTCTTCGCCACAATAATCAGAAGAGTATGTGCATTCCTGACAACTTCCATCATAATTACAAACTGTACCATCATTACACTGGAATGTACAACCTTCAGGTATTGGTGCCTCACTACATTCTGTACCTGACCAGGCGCAGTTGTAGTTACAATCTTCAGGTATTGGTGCCTCACTACCACTATGGTAACAAGTAGTTTCATCACATTTCTGATCGTGTGACACCGATTCATTACAGTTAATATCATAATCTGTGCTATAGTTACAACTATGACTACAACCTGATACTGGACCAGCATTTTGTCCGTCTTCACTACAATGAACATCTACAGAACAACCTTCGTGAGAACATACGGAACAGTCAGTGGTCATCTCACCCCATCCTTCACCACCTGCTGAATGATAGCTATAAGAACAATATGCACATTCATCTGATTCAGGAGTGTTAGGATCGTAACTACATACTGGTTCCTCTTCCTCGTCACCTCCTTCCATACAATCCTCTACATAGTTGCATTCTTCTGGAACCTCATTACAGTCTATTGCATCAATAGTGCTTTGTACACCTTGTTCGAGTCCACCTAAATCTTCTTCTGCTCCGTCTAATATTTCTTGAACTTTATCCAAGGCACCATTAGTATAACCAGCATCTTCATATGCATCTTTAGTTTTATCTAGATCTTCCTGTATACTTGCTTTTATATCGTATAATCTAGATCTAAGATTTGAAACAACATCTAGCATATTTACCAAATAATCCCTGATCTCTATTATATTGACGTTTATATCATTAATAAGGCGAGTATAATAAGCATACATTGATTGAGAGGATTTGTCCAAATTATATTTGTCATAGTTTGATATATAAAGCATATTATAATACTCCTGCCAAAGCATCTAGACAATTAACTGTGTTTGTTAATTTTGCTACAGCCTCATCTAGTTTATTCCTTGCTGTTTTGAGGCTTTCATATCTAGCTAATCTACTCTCATATTGCTTTTGTAAATAAAGAATATTTTGAGAGTCATAGTTATTTATTTGTCTAACGGCACTATTGTACGATTTAGTACTAGTGGCCTGTGTCATTAAGTTCTTTGTATACAACATTTAGGGACCCCTCCTAATACCCGTACCTTGAAGCTATTGCATTATATTCAGCTAATCTACCTGTTGCATTCATAAGGGATTTTATACAATTAAGTAAAATCCTAGCGGCTGAATTTAAATTATAAGTTATAGTTGTGAGCTGCCTAGTATAATTTTCAGCTGATTGCATATAGGCTGTATTTCTTGCTATAGCCTGTGATGCATCTAGATATGCTTTGTAATTATTATAAGCTATAGATCTTAAGCCTAGATTGGAAGTTTTAAGTGTTGGTTCTTGTTCGTGTACTAATACTGTCTTGCCCATTAATCTACCTCCTTGCAGTGTTTCTAGTCTTTCTTAGGAATTGATTCCATCTATAAAAGAACTCACATTTGTCTTTTCTTTTAGGAACTGCTCCACACATATTACATTCTCCACTTAATCTAAACCTACATTCTTGGCAATAATCAGGCAATTTGTTTTCTCTATTAGGAACCGGACTATCTACATCCTGTAAATTGCAATCACAATATCTTCCTGTTGTATCTACATGTTCTGAATATTCGATCTGTCCGATTTGATACTTTCTACACATGTTGCATCTTTCATCTGTAATATTGCTGCCCCTTTTCAACTCATTTTGTAAATATCTATTAAAAGGAATAAACTCTAGTTTGTTGGTTTTACCAAATCGATACATCTCAAAATAAATATCCCACTCTTCCAAATAATTGTCTAACTCTCTTCCTGTCAATATGGGTTTGCTGTACCCTGTTGCTTTCTCTAGGGCTGGATTCTCATCATACTCACCATCCATAATATGGTTGAGCTTAATATAAAGTTGTCTATATATCAGGGAAAGCTTTTCTGAGGCTACTTGTTCTTTTGACCAGACTTCAGGGAATATCTCTTTTAACTTGCTATTAAAATAATCAATATTCTTAAACAAACTATAGTTATAAACAGACAATGTGCAATTTATAGCATTGATAATCCCCTCCCTTATTAATTGTCTCACTATAGGAAAATCCAGGGGATCTATATTCTTTGTTCTTACATACTGACCTAATCCGTCATGGCTTAATTGAATGGTTAAATTGTGCTCTTTTATAAAATCAACAATTTCCTTTCTTAATAAAGGCAATCCGTTTGTGGATGCACTTATTCTAAAAGTTTCATCCTCCTCCTTATAATCCTCTAGGAACTCTACTATGTCCTGTAAGGCCTGAAAGTTGGTTACTGGGTCTGCTCCCCATATATCGAATGTGACAACCTTATCTTGATGTCTTCTTGGATCATTATCTAGCAACTCAGCCAACTTGACAAAATCATATTTCCATGTCTTATAATTTAGCTCATCTATATGTTTGCATGAGGAAATAATTGCTTCTTCGTTTATTAAGTTTGTTCCTAGTGTATAGTCCATATTAGAGGCTGCTATGCAATATGAACATCCCCCACTACATCTATTCACATTGTTCATTGTAATTGAATATCTAGTCACTTTTAATACTCCGTTGCCGTAAATCTAGATTTTGTTTTATTAGGACTATGAGTTTGGAAAACTATTCGTGTGCCATCTAGCATATACATAGTTACAGACAAATTAGGATCCTCGTTGCATCTCTGTACTATCTTTTCCCAAAAGTCCGGCTTGTTGTAACTAAGACACAAATACTCATCCCTTTTCTGTGCCATTTCCTTCTTGGCTTTTAACATCTCTTTTAGGGCTCTTTTATTATTAGCCCTAACTCTAAGTGCATTCTTAATCTTTGCCCAAAACACCTTCAATAACCTCCTTGGCTGTTTTATTTAGTTCTTTTAATCCCATACAATCGAAAGCAAATTGTCTACTTGCATATAACATAGCGAATGCTGAGTTTGGATGGTATATATCGTCATCTATCTCATGCAATATTTTATCTGTTTCTTCATCTCTTTTAAACATAGTACTATCTAGATCTTCCAATACAGACTCTGCTTTCTTGTTCACCATAAAAGTGCCTGATCTTAACCATTCTGCTAGTTGATCTATAGCTAAGTCTTTATTATATTTATAGGCATTATAAACGCAAGGGATTTTGTAAGTGCTATACATCTCATAGCTTATACCCTTTTCGTTAGTGTCACATATAACGGCTATAGGATGACTTATTCTGAATGTGTTCATCAGCCATTCTCTTTGTCTAACTACTTCTTCACATATTCTGCTAGGTGCTTGTTTTGCTTCTGACCAGGATCTAACTACATAGGCCCTTTTAAGTCTTTCATCTGCTACTATAGATACTACTGCGGCTTTATCCTCAAATCCATAGTCTACTCCGATATAGGCATGACTCCAAACAGGTTGACCCTTTATAGCCTCTATATCCTCTATAGTTTTATAATCATGGAAAACCAATGCTTCATCGTCATAGGCATCCATTCTACCAAAATATTCTCTTTGTATAAAAGCACTATCTGGAGTACATCCGTTTTCTTTGCATACTTCTTCAATTACTTTATCTCTGTCTGGAATGAATGGGTTATCCTGGAATGTCCAATGGAATAATTTCCATCCCCTTTCTAGTGCATTATTATATACTTCTTCAACATACGTGCCTTTGTTTCTTGGAGGTGTACCTACCATATATAACCTGGCTTCTTTACCATAGTCTCTCATAGCAGGTCCGATTACTTCTCTTATTAATTCTCTTGTGTTTCTTTGATGACCGCATTCATCCATTATACATAGACTAATTCTTTCACCTCTTAACTTGGAAATATCACTTGCGTTATTATTTCCAATAATTAACATTTGTCCACCTGTGGAGAAGTGTAACTCTTGAGACTCTACTGAACCTTTAATTATTCTTAAATTTGTTTTCTCTAGTGCACTTGCTAGTGGGCCTCTTATCTGTCTTATTGCAGCCATAGAGTTTCTGTTTATATATACTATATGTGCATCTGGATTTATCAAAGCCTCTCTTGCAGCTAATCTTCCTAAAAGTTCTGTTTTACCACTACGTCTACTGTTTATAATTAAGAACTTATTATCCTGCAGGTCATCATATACCTCCTTTTGTTTATCGTATAGACTCTGTCTAACTTTATATACTTCAAAATCAACATCTTCCTGAGTGGATTTTCTTAAATAAACATCTAGACTATCCCATAAACCTTCATTAAATAAACCTGCTGCTAATCTATCTGCTGCTCTACTATTTGGATTTGATTTGGCTTCTTTTAATTGACTATCTATAAAAGCTTTTGTCCATTTTCCATCTTGTCCAAACATTTGATCTGTTAAATAATCTAAGACTGCAGGTTTGATATGTTTATTTTGATACATAGTCCTAGTTGGACAATCAAAGAATGCGTTGTTTATAGCTTTAGTTATTGCTTGTTTCTTTCCTGCATTTTCATTCTTGCCTCCAGGTTTTCTGCTCTCTATGGAAAGTCTAGTCATTTCTTCCATTTGTTCTTTATTGTTTAGACTGCCTACTCTACTCATGTCATATTAGTTTGAAAAGAGCAAAATAAAAGGGGTCTGATATACAACCAGAAACCCCAGGTAGGAAAATAAAGATTGAAAAGAGAGTAACAACCTTTTATGTCTTTTATTATTATAGTTAGTGAAGAGTGGGGCTTTTTAATTATATTTTAGTAGGCCCTAATACCAACCCAAATACCGTTATTGTACATTCTCAATGCACCTATGACTGTGTCCTCTGAATAATTTACTGTATCGATAATCAGAATGTTTACTACACAATAACCTGCATTGAGCAATTTCTTTGCTTCCTCAATATCCCGTGGAGCAATCATGTCGAAAATTAAATCAAAGGCATGTCCATTCTCTGCGTCTACACATTTATTCATTTCTGGAAATTTGTAACTTGGTGAATTCTTGGATGGATCGTTATTATTAATAACTGCCCAGCAATTATACCAACCATCCCATTCATCCTTGTGGGTCCTTGCAAGTACTCTCAACCGGAAAATGGAATTGTATACACTCTCTTCTGTAGCTTTCCAATCAGGATCATAAAACTCGGTGTCTACTTCGAGAACAATTTTTCCACCCGTGAATTCACTAAGTACTTTGTGAATAATATCAGAACCTGTATTTACTCTATACTCATTTGGGCCTAGTGCAACTTGGACTTCTTCCTGCTGTTTTGTATTGGTAGCTACATTTGTAGTAGTAGCACAGCTAGACATAATATATACTGTGAAAACTGCTAATAAAACTGTAGTTATAAACTTCTTCATATTCTTTTCCTCCCTTTACTTCAACAGTATAATTCATAAATATTACCTGTCTTTAGGTTGTAGAACCCAACTTTCATCCATTGAAACTAAAACTGTATACATCGGTCTGAGGAATTGTTGGCCATCCTTTGTTACTATAGTAGTGTAGACTATAATCCTACCTTTGTCATACTCCATATATGGAAAGTTGCTATCGAGGGGAATATTTACTTCGTTGTGGCCTGTATAGCTAACTTTACCAGCAGGACTTACTTTATCAACTGTCATGTGCTTTTCCTGCAGAATGTACTGTATAGGTTTATTTACGTATGTTTCTTTCGCGAAGCATCCTGCAGCAACCATCATCAAAACTAAAACTGCTAAAATTGTAATTATTTTCTTCATTGTAATACTCCTTGGAACTTTTATTTTGTTTGTTCCTTAACGTCTTTTAATATAGGTGAAAAGGAAATAAATTTTCCAATAATTTATTCCCAAATTCCGCTAACGCATTTATTTATTTTATCAATTGCTGCCAAGCATTTTATTCTGTGGTTTTTATATACAAGGTAGTAATCGAACAAGTCCTGATCTGTACAAATGTAGTATATATCCCGAACGTACCAATTTAGCTTTTCTGAAATTAAATCTTTTACTTCAGTTATTGCCATTTTATACTCCTTGTTGCTTTTTAGTAGGTGCAACTTCCTATTATGTTTTCTAATATAGTTAGTGCCTTTCGGGAAAATTCAAATTATTTGGGCAGTGAAGGCTTCGAACCTCGTCTCGCAGCTTGATGCAATCACACTTTGCGCTCTACCGTTTATTTGTTGAGCTACACCTCGCCCTTATTTTGTTTTATAATCAGTTATAAACCCATTTTCCATCAGCAAGTTTCCAATGTGTGCTTTGAAGTTGCTTCATCTATTTTACCTCCTTTATTTTATTTAGTTTCTTCTTTCTCTGTTTTATTTAGTGCAAATCCAAAAGAACATAAATATTATAGCAATTGCTCCTATAATCACAATCAGAGACTCCATTGGAAGTCCAGAACATCCGGAGACATTCATATTATTTCACCTCCACAATATCCACAATTCTGCATTGCATAGAATTTAATATTTGATCCTGTGCATCCACTATATCCTCAGCTTTAACGAATTTTACTTGTGTATCCCCCTCAACGGCCCCAATGTCCAAAATTATATAGGGTTTGTACGTTACTTTGAAAATTTTCTTTTGGTCCCGTGAGAGGGCAACACCATTTATACCATCCATTAAATATTTGATTGTCCCGTCTAAATCATTGGGATTTAAATTTCTCCATATAGCCCGATGTAACTCATTTTCAAATAAGTTTTCGCCATACCATTTAATTTTAGTCATTTTATATTCCTCCTTTTATATTATTTAGTGTAAATATTTTCTTAACATTTCTGTAGTCCACATTGCCTGCTTTTCTTTTAATTTCCTAATATTTTCCTCGTACATATTCCACATAAAAGTCTGCAGGTCCATGTGATTAAATTTTCCTGTACGATTATCGTTCTCGTACTTCTTCTGACCTTTCTTAAATTCCTCTTCAAACATTTCCTTTGTAATATTCATATTATTCTCCTTCCTTTTATTTAGTGCGCTGCTTTTAAGGCTTCTTTTATCCATTTATCATTATAGGGCCCTTCTGATTCAATTTCACAATCATCAAACCCAAAATTTCTCAATTCTCTAACACAGGCTATACTTCTGTTCCAATCCTCCAGGGTACCCTCTAGGAACTGGATACACTCCTGTTTAGCCTTACTTGGAGCTTTCATGTTCCACTCTTTTAATTCAGCAAGGGTGTGAACACTTGGTTCTTTTCTGCACTCCTCCGGTATAGGGGGTCTGCCTGTGATTTCCTTCAACGTTCTACTTAGTCTTTTCTCCTCCTTGTAGTCCTCAACTAAAGTAGAAACGTCTAAAGCTTTAGCATTCATATTAAATTGTAAACATAATTGCTTTGCTCCTGGGTGTTTCTCATCCTGACGTATTGCATTTGGAGCTCTGGCTAACCTACCAGCGTTCTGCCCTGATTTGTCTGCGTGACCTCCAAAATATTTCTCACTTAACTTTTGGTGAACATATTTTCTCAATTCTGCATCATATTCACCCTTTTCTGTCCAAAGGTCTTCGTCCTTTAAATTTGTGCGTACAACTGCGTGTATACTCTTTCCTCCTGTAAAACATGTCCATAGCAAACTGTCTTTTAACTCCTGGGGTGCATTTTCAATTTGCTCTACTTGTTGTTTCACAGGAATGTCATCACACTCAAACAGGAAATTCTGTTGGTGAACTCTCTGGTTTGTTCTGTTCTTTGGTTCTCCTTCTAGTGGTTTATTTACACAAACTTGATCCCCATTTGCATTGTATTCTCCTTCCTTATCATATTTTCCACAAATTGTCCAGCTATCATCGAGCTTTTCATCGGAACCTTTGAGGAATTTATTATTTGGATCGTTCTCAAAATTCTCAGCCATCTTTATAATCCTGTCCCATTCGTCAAAGGCATCCTGTATTTCTCTCTCAGGGGTCAAGTCCAATTGTTCGGATAAATCGGACACTTTTATATCCATAATCCCTGACAAATCATATTTTACATATAAATCCCTACTTTCATAATTGCATTTACGAACTAAACCTGCACGGAAGAGCTGTTGTAGGAGTGTAGCAATTGCATTACACTGATTGTAAGTAAGCTCCTTTGCGGAATATCTTTTATATAACTTAGCCAGGCCTGATGTGGATATACTATAGAGTAATTCCCTCTCATTAGTGATTGCTTCGAGGATATCCAATAATAAGTAGCTCATATCGTATTCTCTCAATTTCATGGATTTCTGGATTCTGCCGTCAGAATCATTCTCATTTATATTTAAATTTTCTTTGTCTACCAAGTTGTCTAGAAATCCAGAAATCCATGAAAATTCATAATTTACTTGGTAAATCCTTGTAATATAACGAGTTACAAAGTTGGAATTTTCTGGAAATTTTCTAGAAATTCTAGAAATTTCTTGCCAAGTATATGGCAAACAATGTATAGTCCTGAAACCCCTGGGGTCCTGTGACGTATAATCAAAACCATTTGTACTTCCTAACATTATTGCTCTGCCCGGAATACGGATTTGCATTTTCCCTTTCTCTGTATAAGGATACATTTCCCTCCTTGCAATTTGCTTAAGAGTATCCAAGTCTACTTTCTGTCCTCTTCTTTCTTGATGCACTACTATCAAATTTTGGGATTCTTCCAAGTGGTTTTCAAATCCGCCTTTAGGCAATTGTGTTTCATAATCCTGTTCTGGGACTTTAATACCAAGACTTCTTGCACCCCTCATAAGGCTCATTTCGAAATATGATTTTCCACAACCCATTTGTGTGGAATCAAACACGATATTCAATTTCTTCCAATCAACATCCTTGTTCACATCCCCGTGTTCACATGTATATTGTATGTCTTTTCCTACATTTATAGCCCACTCAACAAACGAAGCAATATCGTCTCTGGCTACGAAGCTAGCGTTATATTTCAATTCCCTGAGCATGTCAGAAAGCTTTACATCCTTCTTGATATTGCAAAAGAATTTCCTGTTATTTTCGATATTTTGTAGGATGCGGGAGTAAATTTCTTTCTCGTCTTTTACGTAATTATAATATTTGGAAATCGGGGCTTTGACTTCGTATTCGTGTTCTTCACCATTTGGGCCTACGTATGTGGCTTTCTTCCCCGTTTTGATTTTGTTTGATACGAGAGTGTCCATATATTCTCGGACATCGGTCATTGTGATGGATTCTCTCTTTGAGAGTTCTGATACTGCAAGTTCGATAGACTGTGTTCTTGCATTGTAAATTGTTATTTCTTTAAACATAAAATTCCTTCCCACTTTCTGGGAAGGAATTAAGGCTTTTATGTTAAAGTAATAACAACTTCCCAGAGGCTATTTAGGCTCCTGTATTTTAATTAGTGGTAATTAAAATAACCACTTTATTTAACATTTACTATAGCCCCTATATCCTACTGACCGGTTGGATACAGAGGATATTTCAATGTTCTTTTAGAATATAGTTAGTGGAAAACAAAATAAAAGCTGGAATTCTTCACTAACTAAAACCTATAATAATAAATGTAGGAAAACAAAGTTCCTAAAGGAGATTAATATGTCTGAATGGTTTGTTAGTAAAAGAGTAGATGTGGATTCTCTTAGAAAGAATTTTCCGGAGGCTACTATAACAGTAATGGAAAACGATGAACAAAAGTTAGAGGTCTTGAAGAAAGCCCTAATGAGTGGTGGCATTTCTGAAGAAGAAGCAGATAAGAAGGTAAAGGAATTTGTAGAGAATTGCATTAAGGAAAATAATTCATAAGAGGTATTTTACATAGATTTAAGGGGCTGTGAAAAGGCCCCTTTTATTTTGCTGCACTAAATAATCCATAAGGAGAATTAAAATGCAAGAAAGAGAACATGCAAAAGAGTTACAGGGTATACAAAGAGTTAAATCCTGGGCTGAAAGAAACAATCATCAATTTGAGGATGTACACGAGGATTTTGAAACAGGGATAGATATATATCTAGACGGTAAACCTTACGACCTAAAAGTAGCAGAAAGTGGTTGGCTGACAATGGTAAAGAGGTACAAAGGTAAATGGTATAGTCCTCTAGAAAGCCACTTGGAAGTTCCTTACTTAGTCCTAAAAGGAAATTGGGGATTTGTAGTAGATAAGAAGAAACTTCAGAATTATTGTTTCAGGATGAGTAACAAAAGCTGTATCGAACTTGGGGTATATACACTGGATGGGAATATAAATATTACATTTAATGCCCATAAATTTCTGGAATATCCTGAATTTAATTTTGCAAACTAACTATAGTTAATAAGGAGGAGTAAAACAATGAGTATTGAGGAATTAAAAGAGATTTGTTCCAAGGATGAAAGAAGCTTAAAAGAGCTTGTGGATTCCTTAATTGAAAGAAAGGTAATCAGTCTTTCTATAGCTAGAAAATATTTCGGATACACAACAGCGATGTAAAATAATTTCACTAATTGGTAATATATAAGGAGAATTACAAATGTTAGTATTGTACATTATCACAGGTGTAGTAATTGGATCAGCATTAGTAGCTGGTATTTTCTATATGGGTTATAAAACTGGCTATAAAGCTGGTCGCCGTGTATATGAGGAACTATAAAATGACTTATAGCGTTTCCGATATAGCTAAATTGTGCAATCTTACAGTGGCCAATGTTGCATATCGTCTAAACAAATTGGGATTGAAGTCGCCTCATACTGAAGAACATCTCAAAGCGGTACAAAACTATTTGGTTAAAGATAAGAAACAGACTCTTTGGCAAATGGTTAAACAGAAATATGAGGATACAGACTCAGATACAGCTACAGCTCACTATCAAGGTTATAGTTATAGATGGTGTCAGTTAGGTAAGCCTGAGATTTCATCATTAGAGGAACTTGAAGATCTCTGGAACAAACACGTCGAAGAACGTAAAGCTCATGCTAAAGAGTATAAAGAGTACAGTAGACATGTTAACTCTTCATCTCATCTTGTTAAGAAGACAACACAGAAGCTTCGTCACATGTATGATTGGTTCCAATTTGATTCCAAAGGTGTCTGGGACGACGAAGTAAGATATTGGTACTCTTGGTATACAGATAGCGGATTTAAGTCTTGTATGGCAAGACGACTTGCATATCTTGAAGTATTAAAACAACACCATATCCTTGATCAAGAGGAGTACTGCGAATTCAAGGAGACCGGGACGAAATTGAAAATGGCGTTTCAATAGGAGATTGAAGTATGACGGAAGCTGGATATTTTCATGACATGTCTATAGTGGATGATCGTTTAACTGCATGTGAGTCCAAGTTGGAAAAGTTGGAAATAGCAATAAATAAGATATTGAAAATTTTGGAGAAGATGAAGAAATGATCGCACTAACTTTCACAATGATAGCCTTTGTAATTATTTGCATATTTGTTGCAGGAATGTTGGATTAATTAGAAAATTTTGCCCTATATTAAAACTGTAAATTAAATAATAAGGAGTAAGCTATGAAAAGGATACTTTGTTTAATAGTTGTTGCATTTAGCCTGTTTACTTCATCTGCATTTACATCGTTTGGGATATTTGACACCGACAGAAAAGAACTTACACATCAATGGGTCAACTGTACAGACAAAATAACTATGGAGCAGGAGGATGAAGTGCAAGCTGCCATTGCAATAGCAATGTTAAATGGCACTATGGAACTCAAAACTGGTCCTAATGAGTACCTCTTAATAGGAAATATTCTAAAGAATAGAAGGTTTATGATTAAAGTTTCAAAAGAAGACTGGGATTATTTCAAGACTTGGATTTTACAATGAGCAAAATAAAAGCTACCCAATAAAGGGTAGCTGTTTTCATGTTTACCAAATAGTGGAAATTCCCTGATTGAGCAATCTTGCAAATCCAGAGAGAATAGAGTCTCTTGAACCACCACCAGAAGTAAGCTGGCCATAAAGAGTTGCCAAATCTCTGTATGCTGGGCTGTCAGCTGGATATTTAAGTTTACCATCAGGAGTATACATAGCTCTCTTGACATTGTTAGCCATAGCCAATCTACCTGCTTGAGTGTCGATGTCAAGACCACGAGCTCTAAGTTCCTGACCAAGTCTTGAGTTAGCATATTCTGAACCGATCTGCTGTTCTGTTTCAGCCTGAGCTTTCTGAGCGTTTCGTTTCTCTAACAAAGAAGTTTCTCTATCGTTATTCATTGTTCCACCACTATAAGCAGCAGCAACATTTCCGATATCTTTTCCTGTGTTTCTAGCAAAAGTAGCAAGTGCATCAGCGATTAAGTAATCTCTAATACCACTTCCGCCATCTTTGTTCTTAGCTGTAACATAATCAGCAAATGACTCAGGAGCTACATTAGGAGTTTTATTTGCTTCAATAGTAGCTGCTTCCTGCTCAGATGTTTGAGTGTCATTATAGTCTTTCTCTGGCAATGGCTTAGCAATTGGTTTATCAACTTTTACACCTTGTCCTTGAGTTTTGTAGGCTTCTTCATCTGCCTGTTTGAAAGAGCCCATAATTTTAGCCCTGTCTTCCGGTGTTGACCTTATAAATTGTTCTCTTTCATGTCCACCAGGAGTATTTGGCAATGTTGACAGGAACTTCTTTTCACCATCTGTCATTACATCATAGAGTTCCTTGTCATCAGGATGTAAGGTAGATAGCCAATCGTTAGCCTTAGTTTCCTCAACTTTCTTTTCAGCCTCTTTGACTTTGTCAGCCTTATTTGCCATTTTAGTTATTTTACCCTTTGTACTTGGTAAAGTGATTTCTGCCATTTATAATCCCCCTTAGTACAATCTATCGTTCCTGTGCTTAGCTGCATATTCCTTAAGATCTTTATCTGGATCCTCTTTTGGTTCTACATCCTCAGGTTTAGCAGTAGCAACTTCTGCAACAATATCATCTACTTTAGTGGGTGTAGCTTCAGCTGCTTCCTTTACGGCTTCCTCTTCCTCAGTAGGCATTTCTTTTGTTTTCTCATCAGAAGTTACTTTCTTGCCTTGTCCAGGGAGGCCACATTTTCCATCCCTACCACCTGACTCACAAGGATTCTTCCAAGGTCCAGTTGTACGTTTTAGATCTTCATCAGAGGTCGTTTCTTTTGCTTTCTCATCAGAAGTTGTTTCCTCTTCTTTAGATTCCTCTTCAGAGGATTCACCCTCAGCCGCATCCTTAATATCTTCAGCTGCACTTTCAATTTGCTCTTCAGAAGCATCAGGCCAAACTCTAGCGAGTACCTTCTTTATATTCTCTTCCAAAGCATCACAATACTCATCATCTGAAAGATCTGGATAATCATTCTTGTGTTCATCATAGGATGCAGCAATAACATCGAAGTCATCTCCATTCAATATTTTCAACTTGTCTGCATATTTACCAAATCTTTCACCGTACTTATCTGACCATTGCCCACGATCATATTTATCCTGAGCTTCATCGTAAGTACCCAATAAATTTTCCAATTTATCAAGCAATTCTTCTATTTGTTCTGGTGTTCTCATTATTCTTCCCCTGGGTTTATACCCTCATCATCTACATTATTAGTTATAGCCTGATTAATCTGGCTATTGATTTGACCATTTGGATCTGCCAAGTCCTGTTGCATTTCCTGATTCAATTGACCTACGGCTGACATCTCTGCATTTGTCATAGAGTTCATATCTTTCTCACTAGCGAGTTTGTACAAAGTATCCAATTTAGCAATATCTGTGGCATTTCTGTTTTCAGCACCGCCTGCTGCAAAGAGAGACAACTGTGTACTCAATATTTCATCCATAAGCATATCCGTTGGGATACAATCAGGCCATTCATATATATCCCTTTCGATACAATTATCAATAACTGTCAATACTGCATTGATTGCATTATTAGCAAGTGTATAACCTAACTGTAAATCAGGTAAATCCATCAATTGAGCAATTCTACTTTGAGGAATAAGACCTGCAGCATGTAAGGCTTGCAATTGTTTTAATTTCTCACTAGGATCCTTACTTAAGCTATCTGCAGCAGAGAACTGAATTGTCATTTGATCTCTCATTTCAACAATGTCAGCCCATTTAATTGATTGTCTTAATCTGTTCTCAGGTAAGATATTTGCATCAGGAGGCACAATTTGCATATACAATTTAGCAATATCCACGTAACTTCTGATTACGCTGTTTAATTGAGTTTCAAATCTACTATCCTCAATATCCTCATAAGTGGCTAGAGCAATGCCTGAGTTTAATCCTTTTGGCTTTTGCATTTGAGAACTCAACTGGCTGACACCTACAATTTCGAATGCATCCTGTTTGAATTTATCAAGTAATTGAGACCATTGAGGATCCATAAAAGGATGTGTAGCAACCGTTACCGGAGAACCTGTCATATTAGGACTTGCTGTGTATGTAATAATTTCACCCGTTCTGTTGGATAGTTTATTTACTTTGATAGAGGAACCCTCAGGAACAAAGTATGTCAATGGAGAGGCTAATTGAGAAGCATCTTTTATCTTTGTCAAAATGGCATCTACTTCCATTTGTAAACCATATAACATATCTACAACAGAGTTTCCAGAAGTTCCTTTTAAAGGCATAGAGTAATTTATAAATACAAAAGGAATAACATCTGAATCCCAAACTTCTTCCTCAAAGTGAGAAACTTCAGGGATATAATAATACTTCTTTCCTTTATTTAAATCCCAATATTGCCAAAGTGTAACTTCATCCCTTTCATAGTCTTTTAAATCTAGAGAGAGTAAACTTGTAGGAAAATGTTGCTGTTCCCAGGCTAATTTTGTAATTTTACCATAAGAGGCTTCCCTAGGATCTATATAAACCTGCCATGGCATAACCCTTTGGATACTATGTAAATCACGGTCTACATAAATTGCACCATATTCTAATACACAGGCATCCTGGAAAGTTCTAACAACTGTTTTGTTAACATTCTGTTCATCGTACATGTTGTCAAAGAACTGCTGGGCTTGTTTAGTTACTTGCATTTCTCTAAAGCTAGCGTTTACTGTATTAAAGAAAGGTCTAACCTTTTGAGAAGCAACCCTACTAACGAGTGTTTCTATAACACTTCTGATAATATTTTCCTGTACGGATGATGTAGTGTCATCCTCAATATCAAAGAAACCCTGTTGATAATAACCTACGCATTGTGCATCCGTTAAATTGTCCAGAGAAAGTGTAGGAGAATATTCGAACATTCTCAAATTTCTTCTATACTTACTCCTTTGTGTAGAATGGAAATTCTTCAACTTCTCCATTTCTGCAATTATTTCTACTTCGTTATCTTTCTTCATTTTACTGTCCTTGTTGAGCTGCTGCCTGTCCTGCAGGAGGAGCACTATTCATTTGTTGTACAGGTGCAACTTGAGTATTAAGCTTTGCGGCTAATCTTTCTTGTTTCATCTGATACAACCTTAGAGGATAATCCTGCCCTGCAATAAAGGAAGGCATCATCTCTCTTGTTATGTTTTGAGACCCTACGAACATGTCTTATCTCCTTCCGTAAACATTCTTTATTCTAGTGTAATCACTAGCTTGACTTAAATTACTCAAGTACTGATTCCACATGTTTGTATATAGATTGTTTAGACCGTCTGTATTTGCATTCATCTTCATTGCATATCTTAAGGCTAAGTCACAAGCCAGAATGCTAAAGTACAATTCATTTGGAAAATTCATAACCGTATCCGGCATACAACTTTCTATTTGAGTAGTAGTTCCATTTGATACGAGAGGTCCATATTTTAAAAGACCAAGTAAAATTGTTGGCCTTGAAATGCAATCATAGTCCATTTCCCAGTGACTATCTACCTCTTTAAGAACTATAAAGTAAACATTGCTATTTGTATCCGAAATTGTCCAAGCCCTAGATCCATCAAATCTTTCAGCAGGTATAATTGTACTAGGTGTAAAAGGTAAACCTGTTTCAAATATTATTTCATCCTCATCTTCTTCGTAAGCATTGAGGGTTTTATCTGCCTGATTCCAGAATAACCAAATTCCATCATATTCACTTACGAATGTTGGATAACCATCCGTTTCATAATCAACTGTACTAATCAACTGTCTATCAAGAAGTTTTGGGGCTGTAAGTTTAGAATCAACCGTTGTCTGATAAATAACATTGTAGTTTGAGTCTAAGAATGTATGTACTGTACCTGTAATTTCAATTGTTTTAATCTCTACACCGTCGTAGTTTATATAAGTAATATTATTCTCTGAAATAACAGCAACATGGCCATTTCCGAGAATATACTGTTTTCCATCCTCTAACTCTATAGCACCTAGGTTATCCCCTGTAACGAGGTTCTTTATAGTTCCATCACTTAAAAGTACACTATTTCCGGCCGTTGAAACAATTTCCCCATTAACGTTAACATCTATAACCTTATCAGGGAAGGAAATATATGTGGGTGATCTGTAATATGTAAGTAACAAAGAACCCATGCAAACACCGTAGAGTCTTAATCTATTATTAACTACATCGTAAGTGCCTGAATTGATACTTTGGCTTTCTGCATATCTAGGAACAAGGTCCCCTGTAATTTTGTTCTTGAGTGATTTAATCTGGTACAAATCGTCTGGCAGAATATATTCTGTATAACTACCGTAGTTACCATTTGAACTTAATTCCACTTCTGTAATAAATTGGGAATCCCCTTTATTTATTAATGCCTGATAGCACTGACTCCACGCATCGCCTAGATATCTAAGATTCTCTGTATGTGTAAGGAAATCCGTATTTGCAATATCGGCTAAATTTAATGCTCTTTCTACTATTTGAGATGCTTTGTATCTGTTTGTCATACAATATTAGTTTCTTCACTAATTAATAACAAGGAGAGGAGTTTAATGACTTATAGAAAACCATCTGAACAAGAAACCGCATTTCAGGAGGCAATGTCCAAGTGGGTAGCTAATCCAGAGGACAAGAAAGCTTATGATGAAATGTGGTTAAGAGTACATGAATGCTGTAAAGCAGCAGCAAGTAAAATCTGTAAAGGAATTCGTTTGTCTAGTGATGTTTTCCATGATCGTGTAATGGATGCTACAATGAAGTGTATGCGCTATATATTAGATGATGGAAAGAGACCTATTAAGCTGTCTTCGTTTTGTTTTCTACCTACTCTAGGTTCTATGCAAGGACCTAAAGCAAGAAGAGAGGATACAGAACCTTCTTATGAGGCTTCTATAGAAAACGGTTACGATGCAGCAGTTAATGAAATAGGTGATTTTCTGGGTATTGTTAGAAAACCCAAGGAGGAATTTAAATGGGATCTTTGATTCTAGAGATTAGAGATGATTTTGTCAAGAATGCAAAGCTAAATTGGAGGGCTAAAATAAAAGCCTTCTTTTCTGGAGGAAGACGTAGATATTTAAACAAAATGTGGCTAGAGAGGGCTGATTTACGTTTAAATGTTTATCAGCAAGTATTCGCACAGGGATTAATCACTGCTGACGAGTATTTGGAACTTACTAAGGACAAAGAAATCACTAATTATCAATTACATAGAGGAGAATAAAATGGCAAACGCAGTAAAATCAATTAAGAAGAATTTAGACAAAACCGAAAGGAAAATAGACAAATTATTGTATTCTACATTAATCGGTTCCATTATCACATCCGTTGGTATTGCAAATGGCAAAACCAGACATGATATGTATGATCTGTTTAGGGAGTTAAAATCTAAACGTAAACGACTTCCTACAACTATAGAGGAACTTGTAGAACATGTAATTAAAATATTCGATCCCGAGGGTGATAGACTAAAATATGCAAATCTCGTTCTTATTTACGATAATCGTCAAATATTTACACCACTCGTTACATTAACTACTTCTGACGGAAATCTACTACCTCTAGCCAAGAATGGGATGTATTATGGAATCCTAGGATATGCAAAAGAGGGCAGAGACTTTATTGGCTATGAGTATATTTTCGATGAAAACGGAGTACACTACGATGAATGACCAAGTATTAAGAGTCTGTAAGGATTGCAATATATCCTACAGGGAAATGCTCAATATGTTATCCGAATTAATGTTAGATCTAGGTTATAGCCTCGATGAGGCCCTAGATCTAATTAAGGAAAATCATCCTGCAAAGTAAGCTTTTATAGCTTTTAGTAATTCAGGATTCTTTTGAATATCACTCTCAAAATGAGCACCTCGTAAACCAGATCCTTTAACTAAGATCTGGTTTTCTTTTGTAATTTGAAGTTTAAATGGATCAAATCTGTTCTCTGAATCCTTATTACCTGCTTCGTTTACAGGCCAGTTCTTTGAATCAGAAACAATCATAGAAATCAATTTATCAATATTGATATCCCCTGAGGATTTTCTTCCTGACAAAGTTTCTTTTCCTTTAGCTAATTTTCCACCACCTACTGAGGCTGTATGACCACCACCTGAAGGTAATCTAACGGATCCTTTACTTAATCTACTTGATTTCTGAGTAGAGCCAGAGCCAAATAATCCTCCGTTAAATGTCATGTTACCACTACCGTTAGATTTAGCACCAACCGAACCTGCTTTTATTGTACTTCCGGAATCTGTAGATCTATCTAATAGATTAGATCTTCCAGAGGAAACACTTCTTGTAGTTTCTTGTTGTTTAGGCTGAGTAGGAGCTGTAGATGCTGTACTTCCTGCACTATAACCTAGACCTCCCAGACTACTCATAATAGGTTTAAATCCACCAAAACTACCACCTACAGATCTTCTTCTATCTTCAAGTGTATTTGGAGCCTGAGTAACAGCCCTTGTTCCTGATCCCCCAACATCTGTGGCCTTGCTTCTAAAGTATTCAGCTAATCTTAATTTTCTAGCTTTTCTTTCTGGATCGGGTTCTTGCTCTATAGACTCTTCCACTACATCTACGTTATTCTCACCAAATAGGATATTTGGATCGAATGGCATATTTGTGGATATTTCATTCTCTAGGTTAGCCATGTCCAAGGCCTCATCAGCAGTTGCTCCATTCATCATATAAGCATCAACTTTGGAGGCCTTATCAATCCATTCTTGACCTGATTCCTTATTCACTTTAGGTTTAGCTTTACCTAATCCAACTAACCAATCTATCTCAGAAGCAACATCATCTAGGAGTTGATCCTTAGTTGTATCATCTAGAGTTTCATCCGATTGAATTGAATCAAAAGCAATCTGTTGAACTTCTTCCTGGCTTAAGATATCTGGATCCGGAATATCTGAATCATCATAATTGGTTACACCACCATCATCCACGATAGTTTCATCTGTATCCTCAACTGGCATTTCGTTTGATTCACTAATCATCTGACCTTCATCAAATGTCCTATTGTCAGGTTCTTCTACAAATCCGTATTCATCCCCAAATTGATCTAGATAATTGTACAAATCATCTACTGTATCAAAATCCTCAGTGAGTTTCTCTACAGCTTTCTCAACTTGTTCATTGTTTGCTTCATCTGTTCTGTTATCTGAATCTAATACCTGGGTGGCTTCTTCTTTTGCTTCTTCTGGCATTTCAGGATCCTCAAGTACTTGCTCAGGATTTTCCTCTATAGCTTTCTCTACTCTAGGACCAAGCATACCCATTAGTTTCTCCGGTGTTGCATAATAGACTTCTTTCTCTAAATCAGATAATTCTTCTCCTTCTCCACCTTCTACATAATTCTTTGTCCTGTTAAGTGCTTTCCTCTTAGAAACAATATCTTCAAAGAAATCATTCATAGGGGATTCCTTTTCCTCAGCATCCAAATCTCCTTCACTGTAGGGAATTAACTCATTGACAGGATCTAAAATGGTTTCATCATTCCTTGGATTATCATCCAAAGTTTGTTTAGCCTCATTTGCTATAGGCTCAGGAGCATTTTGAGCAATATTCTGAACTTGCTCAGGAGTTCCATTTTCGATTGTATCTTCGACTTGATTTGTTAATTCATTCTTGTTCATTTTAGAACTTCTCCTTAATATCCTGGATATCTATGTGATTGCTTCCAGGCCTGTGTAATACGACCTTTAGAAGGTGCATTTACCCATTCCTCTAGGCCTTCCTTTCCTCCAGCTTTGAATTTGTATTCTTTACCGGGAGCAGATGTATAGGCAATGTTTAGACTATCATCTTTAGGATCATATCTGGCACTGGCAATAGCTGTTGAATCCACATTCTTTGTTATATCAACATCTTTCTTTCCTGGGCCTTTATCAAATCCGATATTCTTTTCATAATCTTTTACCTTTCCTTTATCATCGTAATTGTATCTCTCTGTACGGAAGGATTGAGGTTTAGAAATAGTGAAAGCAGCAGGAGTATTTGAATCTGAAGCCGCCCTAGCTTTAGCTTTGGCCAAAGCATCCTTTAAATCCTCTTCCTTTGCGGATTTAAGTAAACCTTTATTCTTTAATTTAGATTTGAGAAAATCAAACATTATTTTCTACCCTCCAACTCATCAAGTTCTTTTCTTAATGAGGCAATACCAGCGAATATTGCTTCTTGCATTCTTTGTTTGTCTAGTTGTTTAACTCCCTGCTTATTTTCAGAAACCATATCATCAAAAGCAGTTCCTTCTACGGATTGAGCTGTAACACCTGTGTGTTCTTCATTATCTAGACCTGTATCATCCTTGTATTTGTAGTTAATACTTTCAATTCTTCTTAGTGCATCATCTACATCAGCCTTTGGCAATCCTGAGTGGTTATCGTACTCTTTTACTCTTTCGTCAGAAGGCGTTTGATTTCCAGAATCCATTCCTTTTACTTGTCCGTATAGAGAGGCTAATCCACCTGCCGTATTCATAGCAGCCTGAGTAGCAGCTGTACCTGCTTTGTAATCAATGTTTGCCTGATTGAGAGCTTGCTGTGCAGCGGCTGTATCAGCATTATAATGGGCCGTAAGGTTAGCCTTTTCATTCTGAGCTCCTAAGTTGTAGCCCTGAGAGTAATTACCCTGAAGATTAGCAGCATTAGCAGCTTTGTTTGACATATTTGAAGGTGCCTGAGCAGCCTGATTAGCTAAATTTCTCCGATTTACAATGTTAGCTTCTTGCATACCTGCATTTTGCATAGCATTGTAAGCATTTTGGCCACTATATTTCTCTGCTGCCTTTCTTATGTCTTTTGCATAGCTTTCATAAGCTTTTGCGTTCTTCTTTGTTAATAAATAAGAGGAAATTCCACCTGCTGCAGCACCACCAATGGCTCCTACAACTGCTCCGAATGCACCCATTTTATATTCTCCTTAAGCATATAGTCTTTTCATTCTAACCAAGTCTCTAATAAGGGACTCCGTAAACCGATTGCAACAGACCTTAAAATCGTCTGTATAGAAATGTTCTGCCGAACTTCTCTTTTGTATAGCCTGTAATACTAATG
>AUXO011160039.1_pt1 | contig 36575 bp, 74 predicted proteins | sample 768731 | NCBI WGS metagenome assembly AUXO01 (sample SAMN02715735, study PRJNA202380) | gut metagenome | biome: sheep rumen | host: Ovis aries | place: New Zealand: Palmerston North | reverse complement strand
TGTAATGTTGTAAAAAATATAGAGATGCAAGATTATATTTTAAGAATTGCAGCTTATTTTCATGACATTGGTAAACCATCTACATTTGCTTATGATGAAAATAAAAAGAAAATAACTTTTTATAATCACGATATAAAAGGTGCAGAAATTGCTTATGGCATTCTTCGTCGTCTAAAATATAGTAAAGAAGAAATTGAAGAAATTATTCTTTTAATTCGTTATCATAATGACCCAACAAAAGTAAATACTAAATGGGTAAAAAGAAAATTAACAAAATTTGATGGAAACGAACAACGCTTAAGAAAATTGTTTGTTTTAAAACTTGCTGATGTAAGAGATCATAAATTTTTCAAAACATGGCAATATTCTAAGTTCAATCAATTGAATGATATCTTGGATCAAATTCTAAATGAAGACCAATGCTTCACCCTTAAGAAATTAAAGGTCAATGGTTATGACATGATGCAAATTGGTTTGCAAGGGGAACAAATTGGGAAAGCCTTAAATTTGTTATTGAAGGCTGTTATTGACGAACAAATTGAAAATGACCATGATGTCTTGATGAATTTTATAAAAAAGAAAAAACTTTAGGTAACTATCAAAATCGCTTGACAAGTTGTCTAAAATATGATATAATTATATCATAAAAACAACAGGCCTAAAATGCCTCTGTGAGAAGCTTAATTTTTATAGGTGGGCACTTATAAACATAAACTTCTCACAAAATGATTTTAGAGGCTATTTTAGGTCTAAAATCACGATAAAACTAGCATTTTATCAGAAAGGGAAAAAATCATAAAAAATGGCTAATTTTACAGAAATTAACGCTCCAATGTCTTTAGAAGAAAGACGCCAAAGAAAACTTTTTAATTTTTTAAAGAGAAGAGGAAACAACTATACTCTTCAACAAACAATTGCTGATGCACTTCCAAAGTATTATCCTTATGATAGTAATTATAATTTTCATGACAGCCGAGCTAGAATGACTATGACAAAGGATATCCAAAAAATTAATGATAGTGACGAGTACGAAAAAATCATTATTAGTTCTGCTCAAGGAATCAAACTTTCAACAAAGAGAGAATTTGAAGGATACATTAACTCTCAACTTGCTTCTGTATTTGCAAGATTAAAGAGAGTTCGCCGTAAAGCAGAAAAAGGCCACATGGATGGTTATGTCAAAATGGGTGTCTCTTTTAAAGACATCGACCATATCATCAGTGCGTTTATTGATGAGGATGAATAAAGATTAGAAAGCTGGGAGAATAGGAAATGAGTAAAGCTTATACAGATTATATTATAACACATAGAAGCAATGTTAAAAAAGCTTATAATTGGTTAAGAGAAAATAAAATAATTACTAAAAATTTAGATGTACAAATCACTATGCACGACATTTCAAAGTATAGTGAGGAAGAATATTCCGCTTATGATGAATATTTTTATGGTAAAGAAAAAACTGAAAAAGTAGAGTCAGATTTTAATTATGCTTGGCTTCATCATATCCATGCAAACCCTCATCATTGGCAATATTGGGTTTTAAAGCATGATGATGAACCAGAAGAAGCATTAGAAATGCCTGAAAATTATGTTTATGAAATGATTTGTGACTGGTGGTCGTTTAGTTTTAAAATTAATAAGTTAGATGAAATTTTTAGTTGGTATGAGAATCATAAAGATATGGTTTTACATAAAAATACTAGAAAATTAGTTGAAGATATTTTAGAAAAAATAAAAAGAGCACTTATCAAATGAAAATAACGGGGGTAAATAATTTTGGAATTTCATATCGAAAATACAGAAGTATATGGTTTAAATAAATCAATCATAGCATCTGGAAATGCTATGAGAACAAAGATGGTAGATAACACTGGAGATCCAACAGAAAAAGACTTAAAAAGAGCCATTAATTTAGGATTAACAGGCACTGGGGAAGGCCACGATAATTTTCTTAACGGTGTGATAGTCCAATTTGATTTATATGCACCTTTGTATATGTGGAAGCAAATTCAAAGATACCATTTCTTAGATTTTATTTCTTCTCAATCTACGATGCATAGATTAGCTAAATTTGGTGTTGAAGATCAATGTGTGTCTGATACTGACCACATAATTCTTTATAGATACAAAGAATTATTAAACGAATATAATGAAATGCAATTGGGCGATTACAGCCAAGAAGAATTAAAGAAAGCATGGAGAGTATTAGTAGCTTCCTTACCTAGTGGTTTTGTTTTAGGAGCTACAATGACTACTAATTATCGTCAATTGAAAACAATGTATTTGCAAAGAAAAAATCATAAATTAAAAGAATGGCAAGAATTTTGTAAATGGTGCGAATCTCTTCCTTCTTTTGTTGAGCTTTGCATCAAGCAAGGAGAATAATCATGACAGAAGAATTAGAAAAGAAAATGCCGTTAGTTATTGATAAATTAACTAAGAAAACAAAAGCTGGAGAAATTGCATGGATTAATTCAACAGATGGATATGAAGTTCCTTTCGGAGATGGAACAATTGAACTTTCTTATTCTTCAGACGATGAATATGAAGTCAGTATAGAGGAGCTTGAACCAGAATATATTATGTTAATATTTACAAACCGTAAGGGTGTTAAATATGATATTTATGTTGCAACTCAAGGTGCCACTCCTGAATATAATAAATCTTTAGAACTATTCAAAGCTGTTATTGCTTCACCAAAAGAAAATCTTCCACAGCTTGTAGAACAATTCTTGGGGGAGAACTAATATGGGAGTTTTAGAAAACGGGTCAGTACATTATAGTGTACAAGTTCAAGCACAGCATACAAAAGCATTCGTGCAACAAAAAGCTAGGTCTATTGCTCCTGAGCTAATTAACGCTGCACAAGTAAAAACTATTTTTGATAACAATGTCTATTCACTTGTAAAAAATTATCCTATTCTAAATGATAAAGATATGATTAACCAAAATACAACGTCAGAAAAAACTACATTGGATTTGGATTATAGTGAATTTTCAAAAATATTCACAACTCGTGTTGATGTCAACCCAGGTGGTTCAGACCAAATCGGTGTTCTTAATTGTGACTGTAAAAGAGGTTTGCTTGCCCAAGCATGTGAAAAAGTAATCCGTGCAAAAAGAGAAAAATTAGAACACGAACGATTTCCTTGGGGGGTTGATAAACCAATCAATGATAGAGACTTGTATGAATGGGTGCGAGATTTTCCTGATAATGAAGAATTCAAACAATTAACAACAAGAGTTGATGGATTCTCTACGGGGTTTGGTTTGATCAACCGTAATGGAGATGGTGTCGTTCCTATTACTTCAGAACAAGCAAAAATGAATTGGATTAGACAAAATGTTATTGTTAATGCCCAACGACAAGGTTTAAATAAATTATATATATTTACTCCAGAGGGGGTTGGCGCTACAGAAGTTATTGAACAAGGTATCACCATCAAATTCATTCCAACTGTAAACATTGATAACATCCAACAAAGAGTCACAGATAATAGAGGATTTTTTGGTCAGATGAATCCAAGAACAGGGAACGGTAATGATTTAACAGATGGAATTTTACGTTTAGAAAATAGCGCTGATGCAGAAACAGTGACAGCAGAAATTTTAGATAAAATAGGGTTACTTATGCAACCTCAATCTTTAGACCTTCTATACAAAACTTTGGGGGGACAAGATAAGGTTTCATATAAATTCTCGAATTATAAATATATTGCAAATTAGGAGAAAATAATGAGATTACCAAACAGAGATAAAAGAAAAGCTTATAATAAAGCACATAAAACACATTACACTTTGCAAGATTTTGCTTTAATGTATGCAATAGATGGAATTCAAAAAGGTCAAGACATTTCATGGTTAAAACCTTATTTACCTATGGATTTAATTGCACATAAGGATAACTGGGATTTATTCCCTGATGGAACTAAGGCAAAATTAAATTATGAAGGTATAATGTCTAGACCACCAAAATATTTATCAGATGAATTTAAAGCATGGGTTGAAGAAAATAAAGAAGAAGAATTCACTCTTTTCAGAGATCCAGAAGATAAAAATAGAAATGGTCTTTTAGCTTTACATTATGTAGATGCTGAAAAAGACACTGATTTTAGTAAAACTTTACTTTTTGATTTATATTCAGATTTATTTGTTTATTCTGAATTAGAAAATACTTATGTAAATCCTCAAAAAATAGAAGATTTAGAAAATCAAATTGCAAATGTAAAAGAGTCGTTAAAGTTATGTGATGCTTTAGATATCGACACTTATGAAGAAACTAAACAAATCGTAAGCATCAGAGAAGCTTTAGAAGAACACGAAGATGGAAAGAAAGTTATTGCTGACCCAGTAGAATGGCAAAACATGGATTCTATTCTTCAAAATATTTTAGAAAAAGAAACAACTACTCCAGAGACAGAAGAACAACCTCAAGAAGATGGTTTAGAAGTTGCTGCAGAAGAAGTTGTAGAAGAAAAAACTACTGAAGGGGGCGAAGAATAAAACTTATGGCAAAAATTGTTTTACACGAAGGCGAAGACATTAATAGTGCTTTAAAACGTTTCAACAAAAAAGTCATGAAAGACGATATTATGAATGAATGTCGTAGACGTGAATATTTTTTGAAGCCAAGCGATATCAGAAAAGAACAAGCACGTCGCGCTAAAAAACTAAAAGCATCAATCGTAAGAAAAAATCAAAAAGATTATTAGAAAGAAAGGTTCGGTTTATAATAAATGAAACAAAACAAAAATATAGTATTAGAGACAAGCGCACCACTTGATATTGATAAGATTGTGGACGATGTCATGGATCAATTCGCTAAAGATGGTTCAAAAGACGCTTTAGAATTACACGCAGAGAATTTATTTATTTCAAATTTAAAAGATAGAACAATTTGGATTGACTTAGAAATTAATATTGAAGAAAATTCAATTTCACCAACTATTTTAAATATTGAGAAACAAATTTTACAATGGAACAAAGAAGATAAAGGACTTCCAGTAGAAGAAAGAAAACCAATTAAATTATTGATTTATTGCTATGGTGGAGATTTAAATGCAACTTTATCTTTAGTCTCACTTATGAATATTAGCAAGACTCCTATTTATACTTATAATATGGGTATTGCTTATAGTGGAGCTTTTATGACTTTAATCAACGGCCATAAGAGATTTGCTTTAGAAAATTCTACAGGATTATTCCATGAAGGCTCTGCACAAATGCAAGGTAATGCAGAAGACGTTCGTAGTGCTCAAAGCAATTACGAAAGACAATTAAAATTGATCAAAGAAAACATCATGGCTCATTCAAAGATTGATGCAAAGATGTTACAAAAATATAAAGACAAGCAATGGTACATTCCTGCAGCTCAATTATTAGAACTTGGAGTTGTAGACGAAGTTATCAAAGATATCGACGATATTCTTTAGTTTGTCCTAATATTATACCCTCCTAAAATGCGTTTCTGAGAAGATTAACTGTACAACTAATCAGGTTTAAAAGTTAATCTTCTCACAAACGAAGTCAATAAAAGGCCGATTTTATTTATTTTTATTTTTTTGTAAAAAGTTCTTGACATGTTTTACTTAATATGATATAATATTAGTGTAAGTAAATGAAAGAGGTGATTTAATGGAAAACTTAAAATATTATAAAGTGACTGTCGAAAGAGGTCACATGGGAATGGGTAATTCTTTAGAAACTGTGTTTTATTTTAAAGCTCAAAATGCTTATCATGCTATGTGTTTAGCAAGAAAGATGCCAAGCGTTAAGCATAGCAAAGTTCCTCTAAAAACTGTCGAGATAACAGAAGAAGAATATCGCGAAGGTAGAAAAGTTTCTGCTTATCACAGAGATGGACAAGAAGTGTTTATGGGTAAAAATAATACTTATAATTTTAAAAAACGCCAAGCCAATAAAAGTTGGTTTTAATTTAGGCGGTTCTTACCGCGGGGTCTTTTCGACCTCGAACTGGTAATTCAAATAGAAAGACTTGTGTGTTATGTTTAAATACACTCTTACGCTAAGGTTATAGCGTCGTTACTTCTGTCTGCGGACATCGAAAAAGAGGCGGTCTGATAATGAATCGTGAATCTTTATCCGTATATGCAAGATGACGGAACTTCGTTCATTCGTAAAAAGAACAAACGTCGGGGTAGCGACCTCTTACCAAAATAGCTAAAACAAATTAGAGAGCCTATACTTATTTCATTTTACCCTTCATTCTTCGGATAATACCCAAGTTAGGCCTAGACAACAGAGCCCATGCTTATTTCGTACAAAAATATAGGAATTTTTATTTTAGCTGGGCCTTTTTTGCTACTCTAATTTTTTAAAATTTTTAAGGAAGGCAAAAAAATTATGATCACATTTTTACACAAAATTTTAGTAACAAGACGTTTTCTTGTTGCAAGCAATTTGAAGTGTTTTGCTGAAAACAATTCAAAATGTTTAGATGCTAATAAAGTTGCATATTTAAATGCATATTTATTATCTAATTTTGGAATTGTGGTAGATAAACCACAAGCATTAACTCCAGAAATGGTAGAAGATATATCAGATGTTTTTCTTCTTAATGTCCCAGATTCTTTTTATAAAAATCCTCAGGATACAAGATATTATACTAAAAGCGAACTTTTAATAGAACAATTAGTATCTTATTTTTTAGTAGAAACTGGAACAGGTATTTATGATAGAGTAGAATTATTTAAAAAAGATCTTCCTGAATATAAGCAAGGAGATGAAATTAAATTACGTGAATTTAAAATTATTAGTTTAGAACAAGCAGTAAATATTTATGCCGATATCGCAAAAGCTTACTGTGATTATACAAGACCTTTTAATAATGATGAGGTTGAAGAATTTAAAGAATTGTATAAACAAGGCTTCGTAGATCCTGAATGGGATATTCGATGCAAAGATAATGTCTTCAATTTATTAGAATATGATGTTAGTTTTGCTTCTTTTTTGGATAAAAAAGATTTAGTAAAGCTCTCTATTAAATTGCTTGGAGAACATAAAAAAGATTTGGCAGATGCTATGGATACAAAATCTGCACAATTACTCAGTGAATGTTTACATTATGCTAAAGATTGCCGTTTGACTAAAAAACAAGTAAAATACTATAATAAATTACTTTCTTTAACTGCTTTTAATAGATCTCTTGATGATAAAACATTAGCACGTGCTGTTCATAATTCTCCTCAAAAGAAGGCTACTGCTTTATTAAAAGAAGGTAAGGTATTAGAAGCAGCAAAAGTTTATGCTTCAAATGGTTCTTTATTAGAACGTAATCTAAGAATGTTATTATCTAGAGCTAATCCAGAAGAATCAATTAGAATTATTGATATGATTCAAGTAAAAAATCCTATGGTATTATATCAATTAGTTAATTCTTTAGAAGAAGAAGCTGGAAAACCAAGAATATTTACTTTCTTTAAAAACCGCTTAGTTAAGCATCATGTTGAAACAGAATATGAAACAAAATGGAGAAAGTCAAGATTAAGTTCTGGAACAATAAAGTTCTTACACAAAGTTTGTCTTGAAAAGATTTTTGAATATTATCGAAAACTCCCATCTTTAGGCAAGATTTATATTAGTGATTCATTTTATAAATTAGGCGTTCCTTCTAATACTTCAGCTGGAGGCAAAGGAATTGATGTAATTCCAACTGGTTCTAGATTAGCTTGTCAAGGAGACTATATAAGAACTTTTGTTACATGGAAAGACGTTTTTGATATTGATTCAGAACTTTCTTGTATAAAAGAAGATGGCGAAATAGTTTGCATTGATACAATTAATTTCTGGAATTATTCCGTTAAACCTTTTGGAGAAAGTATACTTTTCTCTGGAGATTGTAGGGACAAAACTGGAACAGAATATTTTGATATTAAATTAGATGAAATGAAAAACAAGGGTTATAAATATATCGTTCAATCTTTTCATGGATACTCTGGTAGACTAAATCAGGGAGAGATCTATTGCGGTTATCAAAATAAAAATAATCTTAATACTATAGCTTGGGATCCTAAAAATATTGAACTCCAATTCAAAGTTTTTGGAGATACTCGTGCATGCATGGCATTTGTAATTGATTTAGATACTAAAGAAATGATAATTTTAAATCTAATGGTAGAAGATGAATCAAGGGTTGTTGATGATTTTAATATAGACAATATTAAAAAATATTTAGATCCTAATTTCTTAGAAGTTAACATTGGTTCAATTCTTGAGTGCAGAGGAGAAGTTGTAAATAATCCTGCAGATGCAGATGTTGTTTGTGATGATAATTACAAGCCTGAATCAGACAACGTAAAAGTAATTCATTCATATGAATTGGAAAAATTAGTTGCTTTAGTAAATGAGAAGTAGGAAATAATCACATGAAAAAGTATTTTGTTACCTCAGATATTCATGGTTTCTATGATATTTTTCATGAAGCTTTATTAAAGGCTGGCTTTGAAGAAGAAAATCCCGACCATATACTTATTGTTTGCGGAGATATATTTGATAGAGGAGACCAGCCTTTAGAAGTTTACAATTTTTTAAGAAACTTTCCAAAAGAACGAAGAATATTAATCAGAGGAAATCATGAAGAACTATTAGAAGCGTTAGTAAAAAGAGAAGAATGTTGGAATCATGATTTGCACAATGGCACATATCAAACCTTATTCAAAATTATTGGAAAAGATTATGAAGAAGAAAAAAGAAAAGAAGATATTTTAATATATTCATTGTGGGGGACTCCTGCTTTTCAAGAAAAATATAATAAATATTTAGAAAAAAGAGATAAATTAGAACATAGATTATATCATAATCGTAAAATCAATGAAATATTAAAATGGCTAAAATCAGATGAGTGGGTTCCATATTATGAATTAGGCCCTTATATCTTCGTACATGCTTTTATTCCTACTGAAATAGATATTAAGGATGAGGGCGTAAAACATAGTGTGCGCGAAAATTGGAGGCAATATGGACTTACTAGTCGAGAATGGAGAGAAGCTGCGTGGGAGTGCCCATATAAAATTTATTTAGACACAAAAGATTCTGAAGAACTAAAAAATAGAATTGTAGTTTGTGGACATTGGCACACATCAGATTTTTGGAACACATTAGAGGATAAAAAATATAATTATCGCGATTTTAATCCTATTTTTATTTCTAAAAAATATCCAGGACTAATTGGTATTGATGCTTGCACTGCAGCGACTTATGGATGTAATGTCTTAGTTATAAATGAAGATATGAGCTTGGAGCCTCATAATCATAGAGAATATCTTATTGAAACAATCATGGAGGAATAATTATGGAACAACTATGTAACGTATGTAAACACGATGGAGTGTGTAAATATAAAGAACTTTTTGAATCTGCCAAAAAACAAATTAAAGATATGGCTCAAAAAGTAGAAAAGATCATGGAAAAGGCCAATCTTGAAGAAAAACCTATTTATGTAGAGGTTAAATGTAAACATTATTTAGATAATAATTTAAAAGATTATATTCCAACGCTAACAAAAGATGGAACAAGTGGATGGCCAGTTCCAGAGCCTAGACTTGGTTGTGATGAAACTTGTCCAAATTATCATTATTTGCATGGAGATAAGACTACTGCTGGAGACATTCCTTGTCAATGGTGTTTATTTTATCCGTATACACCAACTTGTCGTTATGCATCTTTCCCTTCTAGTGTTAATTCTACTAGTAGTGCAATTGAATCTAAAGAACTTAAATCATCTAAATTAAGCAGTGGTAAACCACTATAAAATAAGAATTTTAACAAAAGAGCTTGTTAATAGAAAAAAAATATTTTTTAATTTTTCTATTGACAAGCTCTTTTTTTTATGTTATAATAATATCAGATAAGTCTATATAGGAGGAACGAACATGTCTTTAGACTACAGTAAATTATCTCAAATGAATTTCGGAGTGCCTGTTGATAAGCAAGAAGAGGCACAAAAACAATTTGTACTTAGCGAAATTAATTTTCGTGTAGAAAAAACTAGAATGAAACAAGCAGAGATAGATAATCTATCTTATGAAAAAACTTTAATTACCGAAGATATTATAAATATTATTCAACAAGATTTAACTAAATCAAAGAATAATTTATTTTGTTGGGCAGATTTAACAAAGTTATGTTTTGAAGCATACTCATGCCAAAAATCTTATAAAACAAAAGAAAAATTAACAGAAAAAGAAAGACAACAAGTTAATGCTCGAGATACAATTGTAGATACAATTAAAAAAGAATTTTTCTTAAATAATGAAGATTTTATTTATAATAGTATCAGTATGTATGGTTATCAAGAAGCATATGCTGTTGAATTTGTTTACAAGAAACAATTAGTTCATGTATACATTCCTGTTTTTCCTAATGCTAATACAGATAATTATTTAACATTATTAGCAGGATACCAAGTTATTTATCAAGAAGGCGAATCAGCTTGGAATACAATTACTTATGGTTTTAATTTTCAAAAAATAGCTGCAGATATTCAAATGTGGGCTACAAGAGTTGACAAGGGGGAGATATGTTTTTCACCAGAAACAAAGAAAGAAGAAAAAGAAACAGAGAATATAGAAAAGAACTAAAAGAACTCCAAAAAAATCACATGCCTGAAAAATGGGATCAAGTAGTGAACAAAAATGCCAAAAGAGATTGGCTACCTTTTATAAAATATGATTATAATTGGGATTGGGGGTTTATTATTGAGACCCTAATATATAAAATAGAGCTTACTAAATTATATATTAAATATTTTGGAAATACGATTGAAGAAGAAAAAAACAAGCAAATTGCTGAAATGGAAGAAGCAATTAGACTTTATAAAGTATTTGAAGATACTAACTTCTTTGAAGAAGAACAAACTTTTACAAAAGAACATACTTGCCACTATATTTATTTTTCTGAAAAAATTAGTGCGTTTAAAGAAAAAGAATATAAATATATACTTTCAACTGAAAAAGATAATTTAATTTTTTATGATTTAAACTGTGGCGTATTTGATGAGGAAAAAAAGAAAGCTGAACAATATGCTGTAAAAGCAGGTATTCCAATAGAAGTGCTTTATGATAAAAATTTAATTAAGGCATTTGGAGCTGAGTGGGACAGTGAAGAAAACCAAAAAAAAGCAAAAGAATTATATAAACAAGCTACGAAAAACGAACAAAAAGCTTTAGATAAATTCTTCTTGTATGTTTCCAAACATATTCGTGAATGGTGGGATTAATATATTTTGATGAAAGAGGTAAAATAAATATGTACGATTATGATTATGATTATCCAGTTGAAAAAAGTGTACTAGATGAAATTTTAGAAGAATACACTGAAGAAGCAAAGAAACATTTTCTTAGTAGTTTTAAGGACTATATAGAGAGTGTGAAAACTCGTGATGAAGAACTCAAAGAATTGAGGCAAAGATTATATTATAAAGAGCAAAAACTTCGAGAACAAGAGAATGAACTTGCTCAAAGAGAGAGTAAAATAAGTGAGAAGAACAATGAGATTATTTCTCAGATGCTAACTAAGTTTGGTTTAGATTTAAAACCTGGGCAAAAGGTTTATGTGATTTATCGCAATACTGAATATTCTACTTGTCCTCGTTGCAATGGAAGTAAAACTTTTGAAAAAGTTATTGATGGTTTAACTTACAAAGCAGAATGTCCTGAATGTAAAGGAGCTGGTAATAATTTTAAATATAGTTATCAAATCACTTCTGGAACAGTTAGTGATATATCTGTAAGATTATATTGGAATGTTAGAAGTCAAGAATTATTAAAGAAATATGACTATACTTCTGAATGGAAAATTTGGTTAAACTTAGTTAGGGGAAATCCTTTTAAAGAAGACTCTAAGTCATTTGATAGAAAAGATATCTATCTAACTGAAGAAGAAGCTCAAAAAGCATTAGAAGAGTTAGAGAAATGAAAAAATATAAACTATATGTAATTAGTAAGGATAATAATGATACTGATAAATTGACTATTAATACAAAAGAAGCATTAGATCTAGCAATTAAGCATTATGAACAGTATAATTTTAAATGCTTTACTAATAAAAAAGATTTTACGAAAGAATTGAGGAGTAGAAAAAATGAAAAGTTTAGATGATCTTAAAGAATTAGGTAGATTTGAAATAAGTTTTTTAGATGAAGACGATGCTATTTGTGACGAAAAAATTAGTGATACAAAAGAATACAAAAGTATTAAAAAAGATTTACTTTTATTAGAAGCAATTTTAAACAATATTCAAAGCGTACCTACCATAACTCGAGAATTTGACAATACAACAACTATTGAATTTATTGTTTCTAAAACAGCATATATATCTAATCCTTGCGAAGATGAAGAGTTTAATAATTTATTTACCACTCTTCAAGAAAAATTTAATAAACCAGTTATTGATGTTAAAAAAAAACAATATCTTAATATGCTTGACTTACACGCTAAAGCGGGGAAAGAAGGCAAAGAGGAATTAAGAAAAAGGATTATGAAAGAAATCATAAGATTTGAAGATGATATGGAAAACAATTATGGCTTAATTTGGGACCATAATATTATGAACTTCCGAAAAAAAGATAAAGAGGCAAACAATGAATCATTTTAAAATTTCAACTATAAAATCTGCGATTAGGATAATTGGTTGTATAATATCAGCTTTTGTCGTATTTTTTAATGTAGTTGTTGCTATTTTTTGTTTAAGTGCGCTATTTTTAATAGCAGAAATATTAGGTATATTTGAAGAAGTTTATGATAAGAGAAAGGAATAAACAATGATTGCTTTTATATTAGGATTTTTAACAATAGTAATAATTTCTATACTTGTAAGTTATTTTAATAAACAATTAAAAGCAGTAGTTAAAAGGCCTTCTCTTTTTGATTTTGAATTCTTTTTTTGTGTTATATTAATTGCTATCGGAGTAGTTGCAGCTTTAGCTATCGGTCAAGATCCAGCAAAGAAATATAAAAACTTATTAGAAGAAAAAGAAGATTTAGAATATCGTCTTACAACTAAACCAACTTATGCTACTATTGAATCAGCAAAAAGTTTCAATAAAAAAGTTGAATATGGCAATAGTTATTTTTATCGTTTTAATATCCAAGATAGAAGCGTATATATAATTGATATTGATCAATGTCTTTTAAAAGAAAGGGAAAACAATCATGACTAAAATAGAAAAAATAAGAAAAGCACTTAACGAAAGTTATTGTCAAGAATGTAAAGAATTTGGTTTGTGTGAATATTGTGAACTAAAACAAACCTTAGTTGATATTGAAGATGTTCTAAAAGGACTAAGCGATATAAAACATTTTCCTACACAGGCTTACAATAGATTGGTACAGGAGGGAAAAGAAAATGAAAAAGAATAATTTTGTAACAATTTATCAAACCAAAAATTTTAGGGTGTCTTCAGTTGCTCATATAAATAAAATTACCACAACAGCTGGGCGCACTTCTATTAAAGTGGACTACCGCCCTCTAAAAGAAATCATAGCAATTGAGCAAAAGATCGAACAGAGAGGAGATGAGAATATCTACTATGTTGTGGCTTTTGTTAAGTGGAGCCCAATAGCATGCAAGCCTTTTGTTGAAGCAGTTGATGATAGATTGAAAAAGGCGAAAGGATCTATTTTTAGCATTTTCAAACGCATCGAATTAAACAAATGTATCAAGAAGGCTAAAAGATATATTATAAATGAAAATAAAAAATAAAAACAACCAAAAATGGTTGTTTTTTTTATTTTTCAACCGTTTTTGGTTGTTAAAAAACTTTTTTAAATAAATACTTGACAAGAAAAATTTAATATGATATAATGTTATCAGAATAAAACTGCTGTTTTATTGAGAATATAGAAAGTAGGCAATTAAAGAATGAAAGCATTATTATATTGTTGTAAAAATAAACCTTATATAAATAAACGTGGAAATGATATTACTGATTATCCAGACTATGTATTTGACTGTGAAGGAATAAATGGTACAATACCTTGTGAATGTGACTACGAGGTAGAAGAAATATATTTAGAAGAATATGATGATTATAATGACTCTATTTATTCAAAAACATATTATGAAACTAAAACATTGCAAGAAGATGATTTGTGTAAGCAAAGTTGTTTAACTGCTGATGAATTAGATGATTATTTAAAAGGTGAAAATAGCTACGCAATTCGTATTAAAAATCTTAATGTGTTTGATAATCCAAAAGAGTTAAAGGATTATTATAAACGATTATCTTCAAAAGAATATTATACTAAAATAGATGAATTAGGTTATAGGCCAAAAGAATGGTTGAATGTTCCTGTTATTATTAGTGAATATTTTGCTGTTTACCGCATATTAGAACCATTAAAAAAAGCGCCACAAAATATGATGTATATTTGTGAATATGATCACTCAACTTCTGTTGAAGATTACTATAAAACAAACATTTTAATTCCTGTCCATCCTGAATTGCTATGCAAAATTTTAAATGGAGAATGTACTATTATTGTTAAGAAAAATATATTGAAAGGAATGATAGAAAATGACAAATAAAGAAAAAATAGCAGATATTAAATATTTAATAATGGAACATTATAGTGATAAAGAGCCACTAAATGAAGACCAAAAGAAATCTAAACAATGTTTTTATAGATATTGTGATGATATTAAAAAAGAACTAAAAGCATTGGAGATTATTAAAGAGAAAAAAGTTAATGTTGGTGCTTTTATGGAATGTTGTTTATCTTTATCTTATGAAGAATATATTAAACAATGGGGTAATTGGCATAAGCATATTTTTAAGAACATAAGTGGAGAAGTCTTAACTCAAGAAGAGTTTAATTTATTAAAAGAGGTATTAGAAAATGAATAAATACCTTAGAACAAAAGACGGAAGAATAATTGACTTGCAAAAGTTTATAGAAGAAGAAAAGGAAAATCCTTATTATACTGATTATAAGTTTGAAGAAATAAAAAACGAAGAAGATAGTTGTTCTATCTATTGGACTGCTATCGGAACAGAAGAAAATTCTCAAAAAGACCAAGTAGGAAGAAGATGCCAATTTGGTGCTACGGTAAGTAGTCCATTTATTGCTCAAGCTGACACAATTGAAGAATTGAGCGATGAGTTTAGAGGTGTCTGGATAAACTATTTCGAAAATGAGAAAAAAGACGCTCATGAAGAATACCAGTATGATAAGGAAAAAAATGTTTTCTATGATGATTTTGAAGAACTAACTCATAAAGCGGCAGTAGAAAAGTTTGATATATTCTATGCTGCTATTTGGACTGAATGGGGTTTAAAATATGTGGCTAAAATGAAAGAAATTTTACCTAACGGTGAAATAGATTGGGAGTTATTATGAGAATAACAGATAAAAGATTTTCTTTTTTGCCTCCAAAAAATATTGCAAAATGGAAGCAAAATTATTATATCAATATAGAAAAAAAATTAAGAAAGTTAGAAGACAATGAAGAAGAACTTGGAATTGATTTAAATACTATTGTAAATCTTGGTACATTTTATGCTAAAGGTGACGATGGTAATATTTATGAGGTTCATATGGGAACAACAAAGTATAATAATGGAGAAATCGTAGAAAAATATATTGATTTTAAAAATTTATGTATCCATGCAGCATATTTTTGGGGAGGTACTTATATGGCGGATAAAAATCTTTATTTTAAAGACTATGGTATTACTTGGGCACTTACAAGGGAGGAATTAGAATAATGTTAGAATCATTTTTTGCAGTATTTTTAATAGTAATTTTATCGTTGCTTGCACTTTTCGCTATATTTGTAGTGTTCTTCGGCATTATAAATATAATAAAAATTTTTAAAGATGAAAGATAAGAGAGATATAAGGACAATTAAAGAATATAAAAAATAGGAGATTTACAGAAGTATAAACGGAGGTTAAAAAATGGAAGAACAAAAAAAAGTGGAAATTATCAACATACTCAATTATAAGGGAAAAAAGATTAATTTCCCAATTGAAATTGAATTAACAATACCATCTACAGAAGGAAAAACAATACAAGAACTAGAAGATATAAAATGTGACTTCTTTTTTAGTATTATCGAACAATTAGTTAATGCTTTTCCCAAAAAAGACAATATAACAACATCAGGTAGCGAGGGATTTGAAAATGAAAAAAAATGATTTTTTAAAATTGCTAAGAAAAGCAAAAGAAGATGAATATGGTAGATTGTATGTCAAAGGAAAATATAATAACAAAGTCTATTTCGGTGTGATGACAACTGTTTGTGAAGATTTATTTGTATTAAATCACAGTGAAGAAAATAGAAATACTGATGAATTATATGATAGACATTTTTGGGATGACGATACATTTGAAGCCCATGTTATTTCAAATCACAATTTAGACAATTTAGCAAAAGAAACAATAGGCTTGAAAAACACTAAGAAAAATGAAAGAGGAAATTAAAAAATGAAATACACAGTTAAAGTTAAACAAATTATTGACAGTAATGGAAAATATGAAGCAAAAAGATATAATAAAGTTCCTAAAAGAATAATTAAATTTTTAGTAAATAATAGATTTAGTTTTTCTATAGGTTTAACGCCAATACATACTGTAAATGATAAAAACGCTGAAAATTATATTGAAGTTTATGAGAAAAATTCACTTCCATTTCCAACAAATAAAGACTACGAAGAGAATGATAGATTAAATAAAATTCTTCATGATAAACTTTATAGAATGTCAAAATAAAAGAGGAGTTAAAAAATGGCAAAAAAGAAAATTAAGGATTTAACTAAGGAAGAAGCAATTGCCATTTGCGGCGAATGTGAGTGTGAAAATTGTCCTTTAAATCTTCGTTATAATACTTGCTTTAAAGATATTATTATAAAAAATGAAGACATTCTTGAAGAAAAAATAAATCTGGTGGAATAAATATGGCAAAAAAGAAAATTAAAGATTTGACTTACGAACAAATTGAAAAGATTTGTGGCAATAATACGCCAAATTGTAGCAATTGTCCATTACTATTACATGAAGATTTTGATTCTGTTTGTTTGATAGATTATAATGTTATAAAAGTTCTTAATGCAGAAATCGAGGTAGAAGAAAATGAAAAAGAATATTAGAGATATGACAGCAGAAGAAATAGAAAACTATTGTAAGAGCAGAGGAAGTTGTAATAATTGCCCTTGCTTAATGTTGTCTGCTAATTATAAAGAACATCCTGTTTGTGCATTTGATTTAGATGAATTTGATTATGAAGTTGAGGTAGAAGAATAATGGAAATTGAAAAATATAAAAAAGCAATAGAAAAAATAGATGAAATGTTAAATATCGGAGAGCAAATTGAAGATAGTTGCGAAGGTATTATTTTTGGAGATTTAAAGCAGACACGATTTAGACTTAATAATAAAATTAAATTAGATGAGGTTTTAGAACATAATACTGCAATTGACTTAGGTAAATTCGTAGGATTTGGCTTTGAATATGGAAATTTTTACATATGTAATGATAAGATTTATAACTTATTATATAAAAACATTTTTGGAAGTTATAGTGGCATTGGCGAATGGTTTAGTGATTGGTTCACAAAAATTGTTTCGCCAATGCTAGGATATACAAATTATTCATATTCTTTAGGGTCTTTTGATTTAGAAGATATTGTAAGATGTTTTAAAAGATTCGGTAAAGAATGGAATTCAATTAGAAACCAATATGAAGAATTAGACTTTCGTTGTCCTAGAACAATTGATGATCAACTTAAATATTGTAAAGAGTGCTATGATTTTTTAGTTGAATTGAGTAAAAACGAAAAATTTATTAATACGCTAGATTCTTTTTTAGAAAATTATTTTAGAATATTATTAGGTGATGACTTCAGGGAGAACGATGATGACTCTAATGGTTGATAATAAAACTGATACAATGACTCTAATGGTCGATAATAAAACTGGTTCACCAGAAGATGTCTATAAGTTAGAGCGAGTAACTTACGAGTTAGAACCAGGCAGTGGTCAATATGACACTGATAATCATGATCAAATGCCTATTCATAATATATTTAAAGCTGTGAACAAATTAGGCAAGCTAGAAGATATTGAACAAGTAATAGGTATAGGTTTGTATACTTTATATAAAGCTTTAACAGAACCTATTGCAATCATACAAGAAAATGGTACAATTGAGGTATTATGGGCATGTCCAAGATTTCAAATCAGTGTTGACAAATCTAAATGCTGGATATTATATGGACCAGTGTCTGCATTAAATAAGCCACAACAATATTTGCTTACTACTGACTATGGCAAGAAAAAGCCAGGAGGGTGGGCATTGACAAGAGAGGAGTTAGAAGAATAGTGAAAAAAGAAATACAAAAAAAATTATTAGAAAGTCTCGAATTGAGGGTCGGAGATAGAATAAAAGTTACTCAAAAAAATTATGTCCATACAAACAAGATTTTTGTTATAAGAGAGACAGAAGATGATTATTATTTAGAGATGGAAGAAGAAAATAAAGATGGCGGTTATCATTCAAACACTTATTTATTATCAATTATTGTTGATCGTGAGTGGGCAAGGACAGACATAAAGAAATTTAAAGATTTACGTTGTGATGATTTTATTAGTTGTGCTGGTTGCTATTTAAGCGAGTTGTGCCACGTATCGTGTCCTTCTAGTGATAATGAGAGAATTATGACATTTAAAGATTATTTGGAAAAAGTTAAGACAGAATTTAAAGCAGAAATTGATTCTATTGATTTAGAATCTGAAGTTAAGATAAATTTAGGAAGAGAAAAATAAAATCAAAAGTTCGTTAGAGAGTTACAAAAGAGTTTATTATAGATAATAAATTCTTTTTTTTTATATATTAATTTTATATATTAAAAAACTTTTTAAAATTTTTCTTGACATATATAAACTGATATGCTATAATATTAGTGTATAAAAAGATTATTTTATTGTAAAACAAAATAATCAGGAAGAAATTATCTAAAATTAGACATTCGTGAAATCGAGGAGAAGTAATAAAAATGCAAATTGATAGAACATGGGCTATGCCTAATAGTAATACCTTCGATATTAAACCTATTAAAGAATTACTTGCTGAAGAAGTTGAAAAAGATAAATTGTGGATTGATCCTTTTGCCAATAAAAATAAAACAGCTAATATTACAAATGATTTGAATCCGAAATTTGATACCGATTATCATTTAGACGCTTTGGATTTTTTAAAGTTATTTGAAGATAATTCAATTGATGGAGTGCTTTATGATCCACCTTATTCTCAAAGACAAATTAAAGAATGTTATGATAGTGTTGGCTTAAAAACTACACAAGAAGACACTAAAAATTCATTTTGGAGTAATCATAAAAAAGAAATAGCTCGTATTGTTAGAAAAGGCGGTAAGGTAATTACTTTTGGTTGGAATAGTGGTGGAATAGGAAAAAAGTATGGTTTTAAAATTAAAAGAATTTTACTTGTACCACATGGAAGTTGGCATAATGATACGATATGTGTCGTAGAAGAAAAAATAAAATAAGAAAGAGAAAAGAAATATAATGATTACAGAAAGGTAAATATATATGGAAAAAACAAATGATGATTTTCAAATCCAAGCAGAAAAGGCACAATCTTTATTTTATGAAGACGAATGCACTGGATATCGTATTTATTGGGCACGTTATGATAAAAAAACTCACAGTCTTATCCAAGATGGATTTTTAAAAAAGCAATATAAAAGTTTGCGAGATGCTGTTTGCGCATTGAGAATGCTGTCAAAAAGTGGCCCTCTGGTAGAAAGAGTTTGGAAAATTATTGGTTATGATGATAAAAAATATCTTTGTGTTTATAATGAAGAAAAACGAATTTTAGAAGATATTTATTTATATGAAACAGCAGTGGTTTTATAAATAAAAGAGGAGTTTTATTATGGAAAAAGAAAAAAGAAAATTATATGTAATAGTTACTTATACTGAATATCATGGACAATCTATCGAAATGATAACAACAGATATCACACAAGTAGAAAAAAGAGGCGTAGATTATGCTGAAAAAGAAATGTTATACAGTTTTGATCTTGAAGAAGGAAAAGAACTTACTGTCATTTCAGCAGATGATGACTTAAGAATAGTATAAGGAGGAAGAAGCAATGGAATTTAAAGAAGAAGTTAAACTAATACGCAGTTATGAAAATAGTGACTCTGAAGTAGTAAAACAATTAGAAGAAGCTGCCCAAGAAGGTTTTAAACTTTTATGTGCCACAACTTTAGTTAGTGCTCCTGGTTATTCATATATAGAGTATGTATTAACTAGAATAGTAGAAGTTAAAAAAGAATAGAGGAGGAACTTTATGTCAAAAATTAATAAAGAACATTTAATTGAAGATCTTTTAGACCTAGAGTCTACTGGTTTTGAAGATGTTATAATACCTGAATTATATGAAAAATATAAAAAAGTTGAGGACTTCGGCGGCTTAGTAAGCGAAAATGGTTCTATCCCTCCTTCAGAATTTATGGAAGAAGAAGATTTTAAAGAAGCTATGCTTGAATTTTTAACAGTATATATTGTTAATTTTATCCAATCAGCTGAAGTGACTAAATAAAATCGTGGTTTTATAGGAGAAAATTATGCTTTTAGATTTTACTACTGCTCATATGGATACGCTAGTTGACTTATATGAAATTGCCAAAAAACATGATTGCGCAATTAGAATATCAATTAGAGATAATCAAAATGAAGCTGCTTGGAATACAGGGGACGAATGCCTTAATCAAATGTTAGATTATTTTGTTGAGAAAAAAGAAATCACAATACTTGAAAAAGAAGCGATCACTGGAACTTTTACAGCCTCAGATGGATATTCGTTTCATGATACTGTTTGGTTTGAATTAGTGGAGAAACTTCAAGATGGCGATTATAAACATCATTGTATGGCATACCATCATTATTCTTTCGGAGCAAATGTTGAAAGAGATAGGATCGGTTGGTTTGATAGTGATGCTCCTTGTTTAAGAGAAAAAACAGAAGAATGGATTCAAAACACTCTGACTGACGAATACATAGACAAAGACGAACAATATTGGAGTTATGAAACAACTGATACAGTCGTTCGTGGTTTTGATGGCGTATCTACTTATATAAATGTTTATCGTGAAGGGATGGCGTTAAAGTTTTTCGGGGATCTTGTTTGTGATTACTTAGGAGAACCAAGAATTATAAGAACTTATTAAGAGGTAAAAACAATGGAACGAAAAAAACAAGAATATTTTAGACATGAATTATTTTATAAGGAACTTAAAACATATGGAAATGATTGTATAATTATGAAATCTGTTCATGCGTTGGACCTTATAAATAGTGATTGTTTCATGGTTATAGAAGTGATTAAATATTATGGAAGTTGGGTTCCAGATGTTCCTGACATTAATTATCATTTCTTTAAAACAGCAGAAGAAGCAACAGAGAAAGCAAGTCAAATAGCTTACAGTTGGGAACATGAAGACAAATAGGAGAAAGTAAAACTTTCTCTTTTTTTGCTTAAGTGTAAAAAAAATTTTTTAAATTTTTCTTGACATGTGTAAACTAATATGCTATAATATTATTGTATAAAAGGATTATTTTATCGAGAAATACAAAATCCAGAAATAATAAGGGGTAAAAACAATGGAAAATCAAGAAAGAGAATTACTTAAAAAGTGTGCAGATTTTTTACAAAGAGATGATGCATCAGAAATAATAAGTTTTATATTAAACAATAACATTAGTTATACAGAAATAAAAGAAGCTTATAATAAGGTATATATTAGTCCTCTGACTCCTTTTCAATATATTGAGTTAAATAGGGATAATTTATATTTTGAATTTGATTATAAAGAACAACAAAACAAGCATTATGAGGTTGACCTTGATTTCGATGACCTCGAAGGAAGAGGCACAATAAAAATTAGAAAATAAATAAAATGGCATTTTTATTTTGAAAGAGGTATTATAATATGTTAGATTTTAAAGAAAAACAACAAAGAATATTAAGGGCTTTTGATTTAAACGTAGGAGACCAAATTAAATTTCCTAAAGATTCTAAAATTTATGAAGTTAAAACAGATTGTTTGATAGCATATAATCATAATACATGTATTGGGTTTGATAAATTATATTATTTAGACTGGGAAAAAGTAGTTCCCGAGAAAATTGTAGTAAAAAAGAAATTCGGAGATTTTACTTGTAGAGAAACATATTGCATAGACTGTCCTTTATATGATTTAGTTAGACTTGATTTTTGCCGCTGTGAGGGAGAACAAGATGATTCTGTCTTTAAAACATTCGAACTTACAAAAGCTACCGTTGGCGAATCAAAATCAAAATACGTTACAATTGATTGGGATGCTATTAAAGCTGAATTAGACAAAGAAGTTGAAAGAAAAGTTTTCGAATAAAATGCGAATTTTATTTTTATGAAAGGAAAGAAACACAATGAATAATAAAATTAAAATTAAAACTAATCCAAATGGGGATACAAGAACTGCTCTGAAAAATATTTCTTTTAAACAGTTTCATGAGGCAAATCTTTCTCATATATCAGATGTAAAAAGAGTAATGCGTGTTCTTGGAACTGAATTAACTTTAAAAGGTATTTCTCATGATTTTACTAAAATTGCTTATGAAGAAGAATTTTATAAAGATTTCTTAGCAACGATGAATGAAGGAAAAGATTTTGTAAGTGGAGATTGGTATCAAAAACATATCCACGAAGAAAAACATCACCCATTTAGTTATTGTCATGATGATATTAATCTACTAGATATTATTGAAACAATAGTTGATTGTGTTTGTGCTGGTAAAGCTAGGAGTGGAGAAATAAGACCTCTTGAATTCAACATGGATATTTTACAAAAAGCAGTTATAAATACTACAAAATTAATTGATCAAATGGTTGAGGTAGAAAAATGAGATATAGAATTGGATGTGCAAACAGCCTTTGTTTAGGACGTTCTATAGGAACTGATTTTAATTTAGACAATGATCTTGGTAAATTAAATAGAAATCAATATAAAACATTACAACGAGTTAGCAAGAATTACACAAAATTATTTTCTTGTTTAGCTATAGATGTTGATGGATGTGATTTTGGTTGGTTAAATGAAGATGTTATGATGATTGGTACAGAAGCCTCTTATCAATGGCAAAGAACATTAATTTTTGAATTTGATTTGTCAAATAAAGAAAATAGTTCTATTATTTTTGGTACTGCTTTTGGTCCTTATGGAAGCCATGTCGCAATAAACGTTAAATTGTATAGAGATTATAAAAGAAAAGGAAAATATATTAAGTTTATAGATACTTGGTATGATAAAATAAAAGAAAATTTTGGAGTATAGTTTATAAAGGAATGCAAGATGAAAACAATAACAAGCAAAGAATTTATTGAAGGATTAAATACTCATTCTACTTGGGATGACCCTGTATACTGTAACACTAACACTGAACACTGCTTTTATTATTATGGCATGCCAAGCTATGATGGTTTTGGCGGTATGAATATTCCTACAACTTTATATTGTTCTGTAAATAAAAAAACGCATAGAATTACAGGCAACTATGGTTGCTTTGAAGATTTTAATGAAGGCGACTATATAGAAAATTTTGAAGAAGTTTTAAAAGCTTTTACAAAATTAACTTGGAAACAATTAAATAAATCTTGTTATCAAAAAGATCCAGATTCAAAAGGAGAATGGTAAATGTATAATACGTTAGAAGAAATTAAAACAGAATTAGACAGCTTTTATGAATTAGAAAAAGGTTGGGATTCTTATGATGCAGAAATTATCAATGGTAAAGCAATAGATTTAGCTAAAATGATTGCTGGGTATATAATGTTAAATTATGGTAGTTTTCCTTTTGCTATTTTTCCACTTCATTTTGATGGAGGAATATCTTTTCAAGCCAAAGATTTTGATATAGAAATATTTGATGAAAAGATTAGGATATTTACTTTTATTTCGACAAGAGGAAAAACTATTGTAGAAGAAGAAAAAATTAAAAGCATAAAAGATTTAGATGCTTTAGCAGTATCATTAGAATACTTTTTTAGTGTATTAAAATTGGCAGAACATAAGGAGAATTAAAATGTTATTGATAAGAATAAAACATGTAGATAAAGGACATACAGATGTTATCTGTAATGGTGTTGTAGTAAATCCAAAACTTATGACCGTCACTGTAAATGGCGGAGACCAAGATGGAAAAATATATTATCGTTCTAGTGGCGCTGAAATTAAAAAATATAATGTAGGAAAACAATTAAGATTATTTGATCCAGAAAAAATCGGAGAATTGACATATGAAAATAATAATTAAATTTAGTAAAAAATTTAGACCTTTTACCGAAAATGAAGCTAGAAGAGTATTAGAAAGCATTAATATCCATGATTTATATGCACGTCGTAAAACTACTATAATAAATTATAGAGGCGACGTTGTAGCTAAAGTAAAGATTCGAGGTCGCAGACAAACATGGACAGATTAACAAAAGACGATATCTTAAAAATTGTAGCATCTAATCAATACATTGCATTAGGTAGAATAGCTGGAAAACAAATTAGTCACCAAATTCTACAAGAATTATTACAATACAAGTCTTGGGAAGAAGAAAATGGTATTAGCTTTGATAAGGTAGATAAAATATTAAAGTTTGGAATATATTATAAAACTCCTTCTGGAGAAATAGTTCGAGGAGATGTTTATAAAATTGACAAAAAGAAAATTTTTGTATACAGACAATTAGACTGGGACTTCATGAAAGATATTGAGAATGGGCGTATTGTAAGAGCACAAATTGTATATAAACAATTTGATACTAAAGATATAGGCATTACATGGGCGCTGACAGAAGAGGAATTACTATGCAAGAAAGATTAACAAGACCAATTACAAAATCTGAAATTAAACTTTTTAATCCAACTAGACCTTCAGGATCAAAATATTCTGAAGGAGATTATGTTGAAAAACGAGACGTTACAGATTTAGAATGTTATAGAAAGCTTGGCCAATTGGAAGATAAAGAGGAAAAATTAGGCCTTGATTTACAAATAGGTTGTAATGCATTGCTTTATGGAATTTATACAAAAGATTATGGATATATTGATGGTTCTTTTTTAAGTTTGGAAAAATATAGAATCAATATTCCTATTCATGGCGTTAGTTTGCCATTCATAGGGCCAGTTGGTTATGGTAAAACTTGGGCTCTTACCAAAGAGGAACTTAAATAATGTAATGAGGTATAATATAATGGATCAAATTGACTCTAATAAATTAACAAAAGAAGAGCAAACTCTTCTTACAATACTTTTTAATCTTGGCGAGAATCTATTGGATTCTATGAATGGTTATCTTAGTGATGGTTTTTTCTTTATAAGTAGAAACGACCTTTATGATTTAAAACAAAAAATTGTTGAATGCTTTAAATAATTACGTTAGGAAGAGGAGGAAATAAAATGGGAAGAGAACATTGTACAAATTGTAAAAATATAAGCTGGGTAGGTTTGGATATCATGTATGCTGTTTGTGATTTAACAGAAGAAGAAATCCCTTGGCCTCTATTCATGGGTGGAAGCAAAAAATGCGAATGCTACGAAAGAAAAATTAAGATGAAAGAAAAATTCAAATATCCTACAAAAAGTAGCTCTGGTATGAACCCCAAAGATAGAGAAATAATTGAAGCTTACAAAAGAGGAGAAACTCCTGCTAGCGTTTTAGAAAATTGTGAAAGAAAGTAGAGAACAAAAAATGATTAAATATGTATTAACAGATGGCGGACAAGTAATTAAATATGATGATGCTGCAGATGTATTAGATTTGCCATGCATCAGTCCAAATCAAGTTATTAAAGGTCCTGTAAGTGACCCAAAAGAATTATGTGACTTATGGATCATAGTAAGACAACATGATGAAAAACCTTATACGGCTTTTTCATTATATGAAATACAAGAAGAACTTCATATTTTAGCTCAAGATATTCCGAGCAACAATCCTATTGTTGGGATATACGGTGCAGCTTGGAGAAAAGCTGGATACAATAATTATCCAAAATTAGAAACTCTTGGAGAGCTAAAAGCAGAAGATGAGCTAGTTGGTAATACTTTTTCAACTATAACTTATTTTGTATTATATGATTTATGCGGAGAAAAATTATGATAATTATAATTATATTAAGTGCCTTCTTTTTAATAAATTTATTTTTGTTTATTTATTTTTTCGTTGTTGATTTTGGACATTCTGGTTGGTGGAGTGATTACGAAGGAGAAAAAATGGTTTTTGGAACTCTTGGAATGATTTTTCTTTTTGCAGTGTGTATTTGCGGAGCTATTTGCCTTGTAGAACATAATAAATATCATATCCAAGTTAAAGAGTATGAATTAACAGAACAAATTACTTTATTTCAAAATGAAAAAAATATATTAGAAAGTTATCATGTAGTTAATGACGGAGAAAAAACAACTTTTACAAGTGATATAACTTTTGAAGTCATTTCAACTGAAAATTATTATGCTAAGGTCAATGATTATAATAAAAAAATATATGATTTTAAAATAAACGTTAAAAAAAATCAATATAATTTAAATAACCCTTGGGTAAACTGGTTTATTTGTCCAGCATATCAATCGATAACTGATGAAACTTTAGAAAATTTAACGTATACTCTCGGAAAGTAGGATAATAAAAATGAAGGTAAAAGATATACAGTATTATTTGGATAATGTATATTATGCAGATGGCATAAAAGAAGATATTATTCAAACATATATAGATAAAGAGCAATATGAAAATACTCTTTTTAATATTATTAAGAATTTGCTTTTGTGTTCGCGTGAAAGTGATAATGCTGGAAATGCTGTTATTTGGTTTTTATCTTGTCTATATCAAGAAAACAAAGAGGTATTTAAGAATATCCTTCAATTATTTTATGATACCAAAGATGTGCGCTTATTAAAAGACTTACTCGAAGGATTAATATTCGCAAACACTTATAATTTTGATGGAGTTGATTTTCATGAAGAAATTATTATTTCGATTATGAAATTTTGTATTAATTCTTCAGACTTTAATGCCATACTGAGAGTTTTAACAAATTTAGAGATATTAAATGACCCAACTTTAAATGTTGAATTTAAAGAAGTGCAACTTAAATCTCCTTCTTTAATGAAAAGACTACAAAGGTTATTCGAGGAAGATAAAAATGTTTAATCCACATTATAATACTATTCCTTTTACAAATCGTAAAATACGTCGAAAAGTTGATTTGTATAGACGTAAGCATCCAGAGTTAACTTTTACTCAAGCTTACAATAAAGTTTTTGGAACTAATTATGACGAACCAAGAGAATTTGTAGACACAAGAACCTACGACGAAGATATGGGAAATTTAGCTTCGTCTTCTACAGATTATCCTGACTCCAAACAAGGTTGCTTTTAAAAATTTTTTAAAATTTTCTTGACATTATAATAAAAATATAGTATAATATAGGTATACAAAGAGAGGAAAAGTCATGAAAAAAGATTTAATTGAATTTGCTTTATACCAAGCTGTCACTTTAATTGATGATGATAATGATCAATATAGAGGCTGGTTCGTCCCAGGTTTAAATAAAGATTATGTTATATTACCATTTGATACAATTTGGGTTAATTATCATTTTAAAGCTTCACATATTAAAGATATTATTTATATGGGTAATGGAGTTTCTTTAAAAACAGGAAAAGCTACAAATAATATTCTTTTGACTTTGCGTAAAAAAGAAAACACAGGAGAAGAAAAATAAAACAGAGATTTTATAGGAGAAAGTTATGCCAGAAATTGAAAATAAATATATCACTATTAATAATGTGAATGGTTCTAGTCTATCAATTTTGCAATTCGATGTCTATCTTGCAACAAATAAAGAGGGAAAGCATTTTTTGGTTAATGTCCATACAGACTGCCCTCTTACCGAATTAGATGATAACTCTTTTGCACAAATAAAATTAGTACTGGGAATTTAGTATGGAAACAGAGAGCAGTTTAAGAAAATTAGGTTGGAAAAAGATTTTTGAAAAATCATGGAAAAATGACAATCGTTTTGTTGAATATGACGACGAATATGTAGATATTTATACATGGAACGATGGAAAGAAAGACAAAGGTTATTTAACCATTGAGGAATATAAATTATTTTATTATTTAATTTTAGCTCAAACGCCTATTAGATTAAAATATAAAAAGGAATAAATTATGGAAAACAAGACTACTTCTGAAAATTTTGTTATTTTTAAAAAACTTAGTGTCGGAACCCACTATATTGAATTTCCATTTGATATAAAACTAACTCAAGAACAAATGGTCTCAGAGAAAACAACTCTTTTTTATATTATCAAACAATTAGTTGACGCTTTACCAAAAGAAAAGAAAGAAAAGAAAATGTGTGAGCATCAGCAAATGTTAGTTAATCAGGGAATGCATTGGTGTGGCAAACAAAAAGATAATTATCCTGATTGCGAAAATTGCTCTGATTACTCTCCTATTCCTGATGCAACAGTTTCTTATGCTTCTACTGGCGCTCCAGAAAATGTACATGAATTTTCTTCAGTTTCTGATATAATTTCTTTTGAAGATTTATTAAAAGCTTATAATAAAATAGATAATCTATGTTGTTTAAATGCTAGTAGGTATCAAAAAGATTTTTTCCAAGATTATGATAAAACAGATGAAGATATTTGTAAAGACGTATATGAAATGATTGACTGTTTAGAGACGGTCAAGTCAGCAATTGATGAATATTATCGCATGCTTGTTAAAACAGCAGTTGATAAACAAACAGAAGAAGAAAGGGGAAAACATGAAAAGACTAGACTATAAAGAATGGGTAGAATTTTTATTACCGAATTCTCATCCAATGGAATATTTAACTTATCAACAACTAAAGCAATTAAAAACAGAAGATAGAAAGCCTATCGTTTTGTTAGAATGTAATATAGAAAATTATCATTGTGTAATAATTTCTTATAGAACTCATCCTTGTGCATATATAGAAATTCCTGCTGACCATCCTTATTATAAAAAGGACTGGGAAGAAGTAGATCTACCTGTTCATGGTGGAGTTAGCTATAGCGATTTTTCTATCCCAGTGATTAAAAATAAACATCCTCTTAAATCATGGTATTTAGGTTGGGATTACAATCATTTTGAAGATTATTATCCATTTTCTTTTTTAGTAGAAGGAGAAGATGATGAGCTTCACAAATGGACTATTGAAGAAATATTAAATCATGATTTATTACCTGCAGTAGAAAAATTAATAAAAGTAAAAGAGAAAGGACACTAAAAACATGAGTCAATGGACACATATTAGAGGAGGATTTGAATTAACTTCTACTCCTTATGAATTTAAAGGAAAAAAGGACCATCATTATGGAAGCAAGGATGCTTATCTTCCTTATCCAGAAGAACAATTTCAAATTGAAGCTCCACGCCCTTTTAAATCTGAGAATAATAAAAAAGAAGTTGGAATGAGCTTTAGAGCTAACATATATTCTTTACCAAGAGCTAAAAAATATATCGAGGAAGCTTTTAAACTTCTTCCTCAAGGAGAGACAGGATGGTCTTATGCCATCAATCAAACTGTCTACAATGGCAGTAGTTCTAGTAGTGATTTTGATTATCCTTGTCAAAGAAAAGCTTTTAAAAATGCTGTAACTAAAATGTATGGTAGCGAGGATTGGTGGCATGATAGAAATTATGATGAACTTAAAAGATACTATGATATTCAAATTGATTGGATTGATATTGTTGATGGTATCGTTATTGGTATTAGAGAAGATTTAAGAGATTGTTCTGGAGAAGAATTATTAGAAAAATTAGTAGAATTCTTCTTATATTTAAAGAAAAATGATATTGACGTAGAAGATGGATATCTTGAATGGGAAGATGAATGGGCTGCTTACAGTAAAAGACCTTATTTTTATTGTTGGAGACACTCACGCATCGGTAATAATGCTTTTTCGGGATTATTTACTTTCCAAAAGATTGAATACAAAACAAATAAAGTAATATGGTCTCGTTCTTATCAATATCCTATGAATGATGGAAAAGTAGATTACGGTTCAGGAAAGATAGAAGTTGTGACAACTTTAGAAGATGGCACAACGACATCTGAAATCATTGAAGGATAAAAAATCCCGATAAAAGTGTGATTTTATTTAATAGTGTTAAAATGACCATATAGGCCTAAAATTTGCCCTACAATCGATTTTAGGGGTAAAAATAATTAAGAATAAATGCTTTGTAAAATATTCTATATTATTTATTATAGCTTTAATTTTAGGCCTATTTTAAAAATTTTTTGAGGAGAAAAAAATGAATAGTAGAAAAGTGTTAAGACTTTGTAATCGAGCACGACGAAGAATAAAAAGAGAAGACAAGAAACTTTTCAACGATTGTTTTAAAGAATTAAAAAAAATAGTTTTTCGACATATTTTAGAAGTTATAAAACAGGGGATAACAATCGTATATATATGGGAAGATGAATTAATTGAAACGGCTTATGATAATTTTCCAAAAATACCTCCTGTTAGAGAAATATTAGATAAAATAAAAAATCTTTTAAAAAAACGTGGTTTTATAATTAAAGAAGAAGAAGTAAAAACAAATCAATGCGGACGCTCAATAGCTTATAGTAATAAATGTTGGAACATTAGTACAAAACAATTAGAAGATATAATAAGGAGAGAATATGAACATAACAGTTAATACAAAAAGAATGAGAATTATGATCGGCGCCTTAGGTATGTTATTACCTTGGCTAGTTGCATTAGTTACATTATCATGGCCAGAATCAATTTCTTGCACTTATTACTCAGTATTTGCAGTAGGTGTATTCATGGTCATCTTAGGTAGCGCAGGAATATTATTAATAAATTATAAAGGCTACGATAAAGTAGATGATATAACAGGAACCATTGCTGGTATTTTTGGATTATTAATTTGTCTATTCCCAATGGTGTATGTTGAAAATCCTGAAATGAAAACTGGAATATTACATTTGCCATCAAACATTAGTAATATCTTTCATTGCATCAGTGCTTTTGGATTTTTTGGAATGTTAGCTTTTATGTCTTTCTTTTTATTTACAAAGACAGCTGGTGAAATGACAAAGAAAAAGAAAATTAGAAATATTATCTACAGAGTTTGTGGAATTGGAATGATAGGTTCATTCTTATTAATGCTACTTGATGTTATCCCAGGAGTTAATATTTACAATCTAACTTGGATTGTAGAAACTATCGCATTAACTTTCTTTGGGGTTAGTTGGATTGTAAAATCTGATTCTGTTCCAATGTTAAAAGATACAAAAGAGGTATAAAAATGGAAAAATTATATTTTAGAGATACTGAAATGTTATTACCTGAAAGCGATAGAGAAAAAAAATTATTGCTTAAAATAAATAACACTCCAGATATAGATGATGCTAACAAAAGGCAATACATCTATCTTTCAGGTTTCTTTGAAGAAAATATTTTTTATGAATTGTCACCTACGATATCCCCTTCTATCCCTACTAATCAGGTTGTAGGATGGATGCCATTAGAAGACATGGATACTATTGTAACTGATCATACACGTGGTACTTTAAGAGGTTTTATTAATCGTTATTCTTATGGTGCATATATTCATTTTAGATTCACAATAGATGGACAAGACTATCGTTGTATTTCGTGCGAAGAATTCCTTTTAGATTACGGAAGATTAAAAGGATATTTATTAGATGATTATATGGTAGTAGATTATGAAGATAAAAGTTATGGACCTGGCGAAGGTTCTATGTATACTTTAAAATTACAACAAAGAAAAAATTAATGAGGTTTTATGGAAGAAAAAGAATATACAGGTTGGAAGTATTGGACTCCAAATGATGAGGAATTAGTTTATTTGTATCAAGAAGGAAGTTGTCCTCTTGACCTAGTTGAAAACGAATATTTAATTATTAAAGACAGAACCGATGATTCAGTTGCGGCTATTTATAAAAAGAAAAATGGTCAAGTTGAAAAGATTAATCGTGCTGCTATTAAAATAAACGATCCAAAAGATGGAAGAGTAAAAAAAGTTTACAATCCAAGAAATTCTGAACAAGTTTGTGCTTTTGATCTGCTTCATGATGATAGCGTCACAATTAAATTGCTTACTGGTAGATGGGGCACTGGAAAAACATTATTATTAGTAACAGCTGCTTTAGAAGCTTTAAGAGAAAAACGATTTGAAAAAATTGTTTGGATTAGAAATAATATTGATGTAAAAGATACTAAAGATTTAGGCGCTTTACCAGGAGAGATTATCGATAAGCTATTGCCTTATTTAGGACCTTTTATTGATCATGTTGGTGATAAACAAAAAGTCGAAAAAATGATTAAAGAAGGGCAATTAGAAGTTGAACCTCTACAATCTTTAAGAGGTAGAAACATTGAGAATGCAATTATTATCTGTTCTGAATCTGAAAATTTAACAAAAGAACATATTCAATTGATTCTTGCTCGTGCAGCGGAAGGCTCGGCTGTTTGGTTGGATGGCGATACTCGTCAAAGAGACAAAGCTGTTTTTGAAAAATCAAAAGGTTTAGAAACCATGATTAAAAAATTGGCGGGGGAACCATTATTCGGTTATGTGCACTTGACAAAAACTGAAAGATCAGCTACTGCAGCTTTAGCAGACAAGCTGGATTAAAAAATATTTATAAATTTTCTTGACAAAGAAGTATAAATATGTTATAATAAATGTATAAATATAAATAAGAAAGGAAATATTATTTTATGCAAAACAAACAAGAATTAGTAGTAAAATTTGATACAACAAAGGTATTAAAACCTTTATCAAAACAAGACTTAGATGTCTTAACTCCTGAAGCTTATTTAAATAGCTTACCTGTTGAACAAATCGGTTTAGTATATTCTCAATTAGATAAAATTGAAAAATTCTTCGCTGGTGTTCGTAAAATTATTGAAAAAGAAGTAAAAGATGGTGCTAACGTTCCTGGCTTAGCTGTTGCTTGGCAAGAAGGTAAAGTATCTGAAGGCTTTGTAGCTTCTGATGAAAAAGTTGCTGAAAAACTTATTTCTATGGGTTACAGTAAAGACGTTATTTATAAAGCTCCATCACTAATCAGTTATACTGATATTAAAACGATGGTTAAGACAGCTGGAATCAAAGAATTAAAAGACGCTGGTCTTGTTGGTCCAGTTCAAAAAGAACCTAAAAAAGTAGTCGTTTATGTTGGAGATTTAAAAGAAGTAGATCTAGAAGAAAAAGAAGGGAAATAAAACATGAAAAAGTCAAACATTTTCCAAAGAATTTTTAGAGCAATACGCCTATTCTTTATAAACGTCATCCATAGCATTCGAAATTTCTTTTTCTGCTTAAAATATCCATTCTGGCGTTCAAGAAATGTTTGGACTGGGAAATATAGTAAAGACTATCGTTTTACTTGGTATGACGATATTGAAGATGGTTGGAAAAAAGCATTCGGAAAAGAATTGTCTCAAGATATAAAAGCTGCTTTTAAAGAGGATAAAAAAGATAATCCAAAGTTAAAATGGAAAGATGCTTTGTATTGGGAACAAATTAAAGAAAAATGGGGTAGCTTATGCTTATATTGTAGCGCTTCGCCTAATATTCGTAAAGTTATTGAACATTATGAAGATATTTCAGGTAAATACTGTTTTAGATGTGGTAAACCTGCTAAGTACATATCAAAAGGGTATATTTTACCTTACTGTAACGATTGTTTCGAAGCTCGTTTTAAAGATATAAAAAAACAGATGGCGCAAGCAAAGAACAAACCAGATAATGCTTTAACAAAAGAATGGATTTCTTATAAAAAAGAAAGAAGCATTCCAAGAAATAAAATTGCTTCTGAAAATATTAAAAGATTATATAAGTAAGAAAAGGAAGGATAAATATAATAATGGAAGGTTTTGTTTACGAAATTTTTAAAGGCATGGACATGGGGATGAATAAATCTCCATCTGATCATATGATTGCACAATTTGATACATTAAATCATGCATTAGATTGTTATAAAGAAACTCAACAAGAATGTTTGAGACTTTCAAAAGAAGACGATAATGTCAACTATCGTTATTATTGTTATATGATAGAAGTTGATTTAGACAAGAGATTAATAGGAGAAACTCCTGATTATCGAATTGTTGATAGTGGTCATTTTTCTAGAACTCTTTATGAGCATAGTTATACTCAAAGACCTAAAAAACATGATTACATGGTTAACATCGAAAATGGTAAACCTGTTAATTTTAATAAAATTCTTGACCAACACCTTTATGAAATTATTTTGTAAGAGGGAGATAAAAAATGAATAGGAAAGAATCATTAAGTAACACATATAAACGTACAAAATTCGGCGATTTTATGTTTAAAATTACTGTAAAAGCAGGTCTTTTCCTAGCTCACCACAAGGTTTTATATTATATCTTATCTTATACATGGGGTATTTTAACAACCTTCGCAGGATGGGTAATGTTAGGATTTGCAATTTTATTTAATAAGAAAACACTTGTAGAAAAAGGAAAATTTTTTACAGCTCATTATGCCATCTTTGGTAAGAACTGGGGTGGAATTGGTGTAGGAACTAGCTTCTTAGTTGCTGGCAATATGGGTAAAGATTATACTTTACATTGTAAATGCCATGAATTAGGACATACTTATCAAGCTGCAGTTTGGGGTCCATTTGCTATTTTCTTATTCTATTTACCATCATTATTCCGTTGTTGGTATCAAAATGCACGTTGTAGAAAGAATTTACCAACAGCTCCTTATGATTTAATCTATTTTGAAGGCTCAGCAAGTGAAATTGGTCAAGCTCTTTTATCTGAAAAAGAGGGTAAAGATTATTTCTATTATACTGATGAATTCAAGAAAAATCCAAATTACGGTAAAAAAACCACAAAGGAGACTTCAAATGAATAATATTTTAAATGAAGGAATTAAATGTCCTCACTGTGGATCAAGAAGTTTTTTAGTAGAAAACACAGTTAGCACTTGCATAGGGTGGACTGCTACTTTCGTTGATGGAAAAAGAGTTGAATTAGATCCTAATACTTATACAAGTACATGTGTTTGTGTTAAATGTAATAAGTATTTTCATATTATTGAAAAAGAAGGCATTGAAACAAAAGTCATTCCTGAATAAAAAAAATTAAAAAATACTTGACAACATTTAATATATATGATATAATATTCTTGTAAGTAAAAAATATTTAGAAAGGACTTTAAAAAATTATGAAAATCTTAGAATTAGTAACAAAAATTGCTTTTGAAGAAGTGTTTGAAACATATCGTCTTCCTCTTGTGGTAGATGCAAAGGTAGATGGCGAAACTGAAATTAAAACTTTGAAAACTTTTGAAGAATGGAGAGATGAAATCGAACTTGATTGCATCAACTATTCTTATAAAAAAGGAGAATTATGTCTTTTAAAAGATAATTCTTTAACAGATATCTTACTATTTTTCAACGAACCATTATTAGAAATCTATGATGAAAAAGTTGAAAAATATTATGCATCATTATCAGTTCCTACACCTGTAGAAAATGTTGAACCTGATCAAGAAGAACAAATGGTTTACAATATTGATTTATCAGAAGATAAAAAGAACTCTGAAAATTAATTGTAAAATATAACTCCCGCAACCGAGTATAAACTTGCACAGGGCTGGCCCCCAGAGAATCTGGCGCTGTATTGTGATAGAGTTACTAGCCACTCTCCCTCCAATCTGATGCATACCTGTCTAAATCCACGGGCCGTCACCGCAGGCGTAGTTCAACGGCAGAGCTCCAGCCTTCCAAGCTGGTAATACGGGTTCGATTCCCGCCGCCTGCTCCATTCCAGTTGGTTTATTTTTTCATTCATATTTTCCTTTCATAGGAGCATCAACTCCCTCAGCTCTTCTCAAGCAAGTTGATCGCTTGCGGTCATGCGTAATTGACCGCTCTCTAAAAAAACACATAATCCCAAGGTGCTGGAAGTTGTGGCATACACGATTAAAGAGTCGCGAATCTTTCTTCGTGAGGGGCTTGGTAGGGTCGGGCTGGGATTACTCTTTATATTCTTTATATTAAAAAATAGGACGGTAGCCAAGCGGCTTAAGGCACTGGACTTTGACTCCAGCATCTCGAAGGTTCGAATCCTTCTCGTCCTGCCACGTGACCAGCGAACACGTTAAACTCTGGCATGGTGGCATGGGTTTGTTGCGGGAACAACATTTGGGTGTCTCATATATAATAGTATTTCTAACCATAAAAAACACCTTTCAATTTCAACAATAATATTTTACCACACATAAAATTTGCTTGAATATCATTTGTTTTAATAGCATAATGATTTTATAGTCATAATTTTTAACCTCCTTATGAGGCGCCCACCCATGTCTTTTAAACTCCTTTCTAAAAGATGCAAAATTGCTCGATCCACATTTCGGTCGCGCGTGCTCTGGCTCTAAGTTATTGTGTCAGGGGGATGAATGTTTTCTTCGAAGTGGCTTTCATGTAACATCATCTC
>AUXO012790639.1_pt1 | contig 36645 bp, 39 predicted proteins | sample 768731 | NCBI WGS metagenome assembly AUXO01 (sample SAMN02715735, study PRJNA202380) | gut metagenome | biome: sheep rumen | host: Ovis aries | place: New Zealand: Palmerston North | reverse complement strand
TGTCGTGGTTTGTTTTAGTTTTTATGGCGAATAAATTGTTAAAAAGGGTAGAAACGGAAAAAACACACAAAATGGGTGAGAATGGTGTCTATGTATTTTTGGCTCCTGTTAAACTCAGAAGAGATGATATAAAGTCTGTTGTTGAGAAAAGTTTTTCTGTTAAGGTGAGTGATGTCAGAACTTTAATTATGCCGGACGAGGTAAAGTCTTTTCGTGGAAAAAGTGGTCGTTTAAATAGATACAAAAAGGCTTATGTTAAATTAGCTGATGGGGCAAAAATAGATTTTGGTAATGTTGAAGGGAAATAGTTTATGGCGGAATTGAAGTTTAATAAACCATACACCTCCTCAATGAGGGGGACGATTTTGTTGAAGGTTGCTGGCGTCAATTCTCCTGTTCGCAGTTTGGTGAAAAGTAAAAAATCTTCTGGAGGAAGGAACTCCTTTGGACACACGACTGTTCGTTTTCGTGGCGGTGGGAATAAAATTAAGTATAGAGTCATAGCTTTTAAAAAGAAAATTTTTGATGTAAACGCGAAAGTTGAGAGAGTTGAGTACGATCCTAATAGGAATGCTAAAATTGCTTTATTAAAGTATGATAACGGTGCCGTTGAATATGTCTTGGCTACCGATGGGATGAGCGTTGGCGATGTTGTCATGTCGAGCAAGAACAAGGATAATTTTGCCCCAAGAAATGGGAATTCGTATCCTCTATCGATTATACCCGTTGGTGTTAATGTTTGTTGTGTTGAGCTAAATGTTGGTGGTGGAGCGAAAATTGCAAGGTCTGCTGGTTCTTTTGTTGTTGTTGCCGGAAAGGAAGGTGGTAAGGTTATTTTGAAGATGAAATCTGGTGAAACGCGTCTTGTTCAAGAAGGATGTATGGCTACAATTGGTATTGTTTCTAACATTCAAAAGCAAAACACAAAGCTTGGTAAGGCTGGTAGAAAAAGATGGCTTGGTTTCAGACCTCATACGAGAGGTGAATGTATGAACCCCGTTGATCACCCTCTTGGTGGTAGAACACGTGGCGGTCATCCAGTTACGCCTTGGGGTAAGTCTTGTAAGGGGTATAAGACAAGGAAGAATAAAAGAACGAATTATTTAATAGTTAAAAGGAGGTCTAATAGTAAGTAGTGTATGGCGAGGTCATTGAGAAAAATTCCTTATGTCTCTTGGAGTCTTATGAAAAAGGTCAAGGATCCAGAGTTGAGAAAAAGGCAAATAAAGACTTGGTCGAGGCGTTCAACAATATATCCTGAATTCGTTGGGTGTGTCTTTTTGGTTTATAATGGTAAGAGTTTCTTGCCCGTTTCTGTTGTTGAGAATATGGTCGGGAGGAAGCTTGGTGAGTTTGCTTTGACGCGTAAATTGCCAAAGCATGCAGTTCAAAAACGTGGTGGTTAGTATATGAAAGATGTTGTTGCTTCGTTAAAATATACCAAGGGTAGTGTTTATAAAATGAATGATGTCGCCAGTCTTATTCGCGGTTTGTCGGCAAATGAAGCTGATTTGCAGTTAGCTTTTTGTAAAAGTAGATTTTCGTTCCCTTTAAGAAAGCTTTTACGTAGTGCTATCGCTAATGGTGTTAAGAATTTTGGTTTTAGTGCCGGCAATTTGTTTGTTAAGAATATTGAAGTTGGGAAGGCTTTTACTTTAAAACGTAGCATGGCTCGTGGTCGCGGTCGCTCTACAAGAATAGAGAAGAAATTTTCCAAGGTTAAGATTGTGTTATCTAATAAGTTAGTTAGTGGTAAGTAGTTTTCTATGGGGCAAAAGGTTAATCCTATATCTTTTAGATTATTAAATGGTAATGTCAGGACTTGGTCTTCTAATTGGTTCAGGAAGAAGAAATCTGATTACGTTCGTTCGCTTATTGGTGATTTAAAAGTTCAGAATTATTTTCGTGATAAGTCTTCTGAATATTCTGTTTGCGATGTGTGTTTAGAGCGTGGACAGAATGGTGTTTGTAAAGTTGTTCTAAATACTGGTAAAGTTAGTGTTGTCATTGGAAAGAATGGCGATAGGATTAAGGAAATAGAAAATGATTTAAAAAAAGTTATTGGAACTAGTGTTGAGAAATTTTCTTTTAGTGTTAAAGAGTGTAGGAGAATTTATTCCAGTGCTAGTTTTGTGGCTGGTGTAATTGTCGATAAGTTGCAAGCAAGACAGTCGTTTAAGAGAGCTGTTAAAAGTGCTATGGAACAGGTAATGAAATCTGGAGCGGTTGGTGTTAAAATAAGTGTTGCCGGTAGGTTGAATGGTGCCGAGATAGCCAGAACAGAAAAGTTTAAAAATGGTATTATTCCGCTTCATACTCTTAGGGCTGAAGTTGATTATGCCTGTAAGAAGGCTTTGACTACTTACGGCGTTTTGGGCGTAAAGGTTTGGATTTGTAATAAAATGTAGTTTTTTTTTGAGTTTATGTTGCAACCTAAGAAGACAAGATTTGCTAAATTTCAAAAAGTTAGAGTGAGCGGTTCGGCTCAGGTTTGTTCCTCTGTGTCATACGGCTCTTTTGGGCTTGTTGTTTGTGATAATGTTAAGATAAATGGTAAGCAGCTAGAATCTGTTAGGAAGGTTTTAAGCAGGGAGATGAATAGAGCTGGAGCTATTTTTACAAGGGTTTTTCCGCAGTTGCCTGTGACGAAAAAGCCTGTTGGTACCCGTATGGGCGGTGGAAAAAGTGGAGTAGATAATTGGGTGATTGGTTTGCAGAAGGGGACTGTTTTAGTTGAGATTGATAATGTTCGTGAAGATGTCGCATTGGAAGCATTGGGTAAGGCTAAATTTAAGATATCCGTTCCTTGCAATATTATTAGGAGAAAGTTTGCTTATTTATAATTGTTGTTGACATTTATAAAAATGTTTTGATTTTGTTTCGTGTTATGTTAATTGGTGTTGTTGAGAGCATAGTTGATAGTAAAACTATTAAGGTTGTGGTGGTGAATACTTTTAGACACGGATTATATGGCAAAGTTTTGAACACAAAAAGTAAGTTGCTGTGTCATTGCGATAATGTTAACGTTTCGGTCGGTGATAACGTAAGGATAGCACAGTCGAGGAAGTTTTCAAAAAAAAAGTGTCATATTGTTTTGTAGGTTGGTTGTTATGATTAGGATGGGGACAATATTGAATGTTGCTTGCAATTCTGGTGTTGAGTTGGTTAAGTGTTTTGGTGTGAATGGCTCTACCGGTGATTTTGTAGCTGGGGTTGGCGATGTTGTTATTGTTTCTGTGAGAAAAGTGAAGCCGAATTTGAAAATTAAGAAGGGCGATAAGCATTATGGAGTTGTGGTCAGGACTAAGAATAAAGTTATGCGTTTGGATGGGTCTTTTGTTTCTTTTTCTGATAACGCTGTTGTTTTAATTGACAACAAGACAATGGAGCCGTTAGCAACGAGGGTTTTTGGTCCTGTGGCAAGGGAAATAAAGGATGAGTTTCCTAAGATAGCTTCTTTGGCAGTTGAGGTTCTGTGATGTATGCATATTAGAATTGGTGATAAAGTTAAAATTATTTCTGGTGAAGGTAAGGGTGTTGTTGGAGTTGTGTCTGGCGTTAATTATGTGGCCAATGTTGTTAGGGTTAGCGGGCAGAAGACCTTTAAGCGTTCAAGGAAGTTGAATGGTGAAAATAAGGATAATTTTGTAGTTATGGATGGTGCCATACATATTTCCAATGTGAAATTAGTTGAGCGTAAGAAGATTGGTAAATAGGATATTTTATGAGTTTTTTTAAGGATTTATATTTTAACGAAGCTGTTCCTTTTCTCAAGCAGAAATATGGAATAAGCAATCCGCATTGTGTACCTTTTGTTGAGAAGATTGTTGTTTCCGCTGGTCTTGGTAAGGATGGTGATGATAAAAGGAATTTAGAAGGTGTAAGCAGGGAGATCGCTATGATAACAGGCAGAAGACCTTGCTATAGAAAGTCAAAGAAGGCCATTGCTGGTTTTTCTTTGAAGGAGGGTCAGAATGTTGGTTTATTCGTTACTCTCAGAGGTGATGCTATGTATCAGTTTTTGGAGAGATTGATTTATTTTGCATTACCGAGAGTGCATGATTTTAAGGGTTTTAGTCGGAAATCTTTTGATGCTAAGAATAATTTTGCATTTGGTATAAAAGATCATCTTGTTTTTAGTGAATTATCTTACGATACTATCGTTAAAAATCGTGGTTTGAATATTATTTTTAATATCCGATGTGCTGATTCTGTTGAAAAGGCCGTTGATTTATTAAAATGTTTTAGTTTTCCTATAAAATAATATGGCAAAAAAGAGTATGATTGAGAAAAATGAAAGGCGTTTAAACAAGATTTCTTTGAGGCGTGTTTTTCGTGATAGGCTTTCTAAAATGCTTAAAGGCGGTGATTTGTCCGTGGATGATAGCTTTAAGATTATCAAAGTTCTTGACAACACAAGGGATTCTTCTTTTATAAGGTATCGTAATCGTTGCAAGATTACCGGGAGGCCTCGTGGTTTTAGAGGATGTGTCGGTATGTCAAGGGGTGCTTTTCGTGAATATGTTTCTTTTGGGTTGGTCGTTGGTTATAAGAAGATATAGGTATGTGTAGCAAGTATTTGGTTGGTAATATGTTGTCGTCGCTTTGCAATAAGCGTTGTTTTTATGGCGATTCTATAAATGTGCCTTATAGTTTTGTGTGTGCTGGTATTTTATCCGTTATGAAGAGTAATGGTTATATAAAAGACTTTGCAACAAATAACGATAGTAAGAAGAGTATAGACGTCTTACTACGTTTGTTGAATGGCGAGAGAGTTTTTAATTCTTTTAAACTGCTTTCTTTGCCGGGCAGGAGGGTTTATATGAAAAAAGGAGAGATTACTAAAATGTTAAAGTATAATTCGCGTAGTCTTTTTGTTGTTTCAACTTCTAAGGGTGTTTTAAGTGCTGTTGATGCCGTTAGAAGAGGTGTCGGCGGTGAGGTTCTTTGTGAAGTGTTTTAGTATGTCTAGGATATTGAAGGATTACATTTTAATACCAAATAATGTTTCAGTTGTAAGCGATGGTTGTTTTGTCGTTATTTCTTCTGGTGTTAATTCTGTCAAAATTCGTGTTCCTTTTGATGTTAGGGTTTCTGATGGAAAAATTATTATTCAAAGCGAAAAGTTTAGCGTTGATGTTTTATCAACTTATTTTGTTTTAATTAGAAATGCTATTAGCGACGTTGTTAAGCCTTTTAGCGTTAATATAAAGATGGTTGGTGTTGGGTACAGTGCCGCTGTTGTTGGCGATTTTTTGAGGATTTCAGTTGGTTTTAGTCATAATATTTTTCTTGCTATTCCTAAAGGGGTTGTTGTTAGTGTGAAAAATGATGTTGAGATATTTTTGTCTGGGAATGATAGAAGTGTCGTTTCGAGCTTTGCGAGTTTAATAAGGAGTTTTAGAAAGCCGGAGCCTTATAAGGGTAAGGGTATATTTGTTAATGGTGAGAAAGTGTTGAGAAAAGAAGGTAAGAAAAAATAATTTATGTCTAATTTTGTTTGTAAAAAAAGGAAGGGTGCTATTGCTAAAATTAGGAATAAGTTTTCTTCTGATGCTTGTTTTGAACTTTTGGCATATTTGAGTGGCAGGAATGTGTATGGGCAAGTTGTCGATTTGCGTGATAGACGTGTTCTTTTTTCTGTTTCGAGTGTGAGTGGTGATAAGAAAGTCAATAAGAGAAATGTAAAGAGTGCTGAGATAGTTGGAAAAAGTTTAGCGTTGAAATGCAAGGAGCATGGCATTAAGGATGTTGTTTTTAATCGTGCGAATTATAAGTTTTGTGCCGTAGTCGGTTCTCTTGCAAAGGGTTTTTATAGTAACGTTGATTAGTATGTTGGGTAGTTATAAGATTAGAAATAAGAAGTTTTATAATGTAGAATTTGAGGAAAGAGTTCTGTCCGTCAGACGTGTTGTTAAGGTCGTAAAGGGTGGACGTATTTTTTCTTTTTCAGTTTTGGTTGTCATAGGTAGCAAGAATGGTTATTTCGGTGTTGGCCTTGGCAAGGCTCTTGAAGTAACTGAGGCAAGAAAAAAAGCTATAAATAGGGCCAAGAGAAATCTTTATAAGGTTGTGTTGACTAAGGAAGGTACTATTCCGCATCTCGTTGAAGCGAAGTATGGTTCGACAAAAGTGGTTTTACGTCCTGCTTCGGTCGGTAGAGGGATTATAGCAGGCGGTGTTATGCGTGTTATTTTTGAATGCATTGGTATTAAAGATGTTGTTGCAAAATGTATAGGATCTTCGAATCCTTGTAATTTAGCAGTGTCTACGATAGGTGCTTTGTTGCAATTGAAAAGCAAGAAGTATTATAAGATACTTGGACGAAGTGAAGAGGATATTGATTCTCTGGAAGAAGATTCTGCTGTCGATGATTTTGAGTAGGTTTTATGATTGGTGGTTTTGATTTTGTAAAATCGGTTAAGGGTAATCATAGGTTTGGAAGAGGTGGTGCTCGTGGCGGGACTTCTGGAAGAGGTCACAAGGGTATGAAGAGCCGTTCTGGTTCCAGTGTAAGGGGTTTTGAAGGTGGGCAGACACCTATATATAGGAGATTACCAAGAAGGGGTTTCGTTTCTCGTAAGGAAGGGATAAGGTGTTTTACTCTGATGGAAGTTGTTAAGCTGGCTAAGAATAATGGAGGTGTTTTTAATGATTTGCAGAGCAAGAATTTTATTCGCGATGTTAAGATCGTGGCTTCGAGTGGTGCTGATATAAGTGTTTTGAAAAAAGTTTTTGCCAAGTCTGTTTCTGGAGGCGTAAAAGATATTTTTGATAAAAGTGGTGTAGAGCTTGTTATTTGTTAGATTTTTATGGTTAGAATTTCGGGTGTGACATTGCCGGATAGGAAAAAGGTTTATATAGGCTTATCTTATTTGTATGGCATTGGAGTCAGTCTTGGCAGAAAGATATGTTTTGAGCTTGGCATCGACATAAACAAGAAAGTGTCGGATCTAAGCGATGTCGAGGTTGATAAAATACGTGATTATATAAGTAAGAATTTTGTGATCGAGGGTGATTTGAGAGGTGAGGTTTCGCAAAATATTAAGCTAAAGATAGCCATTAAGTGTTATCAGGGTATTAGACATTTTCAAAGGTTGCCAGTTCACGGGCAGAGAACAAAGACAAATGCTAGAACGAGAAAAGGTCGTGGCATGGCTGTTGCGAATAAAAAGGTTGTTGCTAAGTAGTTATGGTTGCTGTTAAGGATGTTAAAAAAAAGAAGTCTTGCAGTGTTGGAGTGGTTAATATTAATGCAGGCTTTAATAATACGATTGTTTCTGTCTCTGATGAGAGTGGCAATGTTTTGGCTTGGTCTTCATCTGGCAAAATGAAGTTTAAGGGGGCACAGAAGAGTACGCCATATGCCGCACAGGTTGTTGTGGAGGATATAAGCAAGCGTGTTATAGAAGAGTATGGTATGAAAGCTGTTTCTGTGATTTTGTGTGGTTTAGGTGCCGGAAGGGAGTCTGCTGTAAGGAGTTTGCAGACTTCTGGGCTCATAGTGAGTGCCGTGATGGATATTACACCTATAGTTCACAATGGTTGCAGACCACCTAAAAGGAGAAGAGTTTAGTTTATTGTTTAATTTATGTTGAGTGAGGTTGTGTATAGCGATAATCTTCTTTTTCCTAAAAAGATTGATTATAAGATTGATTCGTCTTGTAAGGACGGCTCAAGGAGTAAAGTTGTTGTTTTTCCGTTGCAAAAGGGTTTTGGGACGACCATTGGGAATGTAATGAGAAGGGTTTTATTGTCTTCTGTCGGTGGTTTGGCTGTTGAAAGTGTCAGTATCAACGGCGTTTCTCACGAGTATAGTAATATAGAGGGTGTCAAACAGGGCGTTCCTGAGATTGTTTATAATTTAAAAAGAGTTGTATTTAAGTCATCCAATGAAGTGTCGGAATGTAGTTTATCTTTGCAGGGGCCGAAAAAAGTTTATGCTTCTGATATTGCCTTGCCAGCTGGATTGTCTGTGGTTAATGGTGATTTGTTTTTATTCGAGATAGTTGATTCAGTCTCCGTTGATATGAAGATTAAAGTTGTTGCCGGCGTTGGCGACACCTTTATAGACTATGATGATAAGAATTTCCAGCAAGAGCTCGGAACAATTTACCTTGATAAGCATTTTAGTCCGGTTTTGAATGTTAGTTTCTCTGTTGAGAATGCAAATTACGAAGGAGGTAGTTCTTCTTGTGATAAGTTGATTTTAGATATAAAGACAAATGGTTCAATAACCGCAGAGGAAGCCTTTAAAACTGCGGTTTCTATTTTAAGAAATTTTATCAGTTCAATAGATGATTTAAATCTTAATATTGTGAGCAATCGCAAAAATGTAGCAAATGACAGCGAAGTTGAGCAGTATAATTATAATCTTTTAAGAAGGGTTGAAGACTTAGAGCTTTCCGTAAGATCGCTAAATTGTTTGCAGAACGACGGCATTAGATATCTCGGTGATTTAGTTACAAAAAGTGAAGTAGACATGTTAAAGACACCGAATTTTGGGCGTAAATCTTTGAACGAGATTAAAGCTTTGCTATCAAAGAATGGCCTAAGTTTTGGTATGAATATTGAGTGGCCACCTAAGAATATGAGTGAGCTTTTGTTAGAGGCTGACAAGTATTTGGGGAATTAGTTGAATAGTAGTTTGAGCTTTTTGTTTTGCTATTTTGATTATTTTGTAGTTTTATTTTCTTATTTTTATGAGACACGGGGTTGGTAAAAAGACTTTGAATATGCCTTCTTCTCAAAGGAGTGCGGTTATTAGAAATTTAATGATTTCAATGTTGAAATGCGGTAAGGTTCAAACTACATTGGCGAAAGCGAAAGTTTTTGTTCCTTTGTTGGAAAAGATGATTACGAGAGCGAAGGAAAAGAACCTATCCAATACCCGTTATTTTATTGCTCGCTTAAATAAGGAGAGTGTGAGTAATATTTATGAAATTGCCAGCAAGATGTCTGATAGAAAAGGTGGTTATACGAGAATAACGAAAAATTGGCAGAGGTACGGAGATTCTGGTGAAATCGCAACTGTTGAGTTTGTATTTTAATCTTCATTTTTTTTAAATGAGGGAGAGTTGTTTAGATAAAATTGTTAAGTTTTTTGCTTTTCTTCGTTCTTATTTTGTAAAGCTGGACGCCTTTGTTGTGAAGTATTTTTTATTTTTTTTACTTGGCGTTGTATTTGGCGTTTTGTTTTGTTATTTTTGTTTTAAGGTTTTTTTTTTTGATGCCTTTATTGCCACATATAGTGGGGATGACTTTCTTTCAAAGAATACTCGTGCCGTTCAGCTTGATAAGATAGCTGGGGCTTCAAAAGAGAGTGGTTTGTTTGGTGAAGCAAGTATAAAAATAACTTTGCGTTTTGGAGAAAATCTTTATTCTTCTTTGTTGCGAAATGGTTTTGATTCTAAAAATGCAAATGAGATTATAGGTACATTGGTCGGTAAAATTGATTTCAGGAATGTTAAGGATGGGCAGGAGATTTTTGTCAGTTATAGCTTTAAAAAGGTTCCTTATAAAAGAAAAGTAAATAAGCATATCGGACCGGATGTTTACGATATACGAGAAAATAGAGTAATAAAGGAAATGTATTTTAAATTCCCAAATGGTTCGAAATACAATATAAGTCGTGTTGATGATAATTATCGTCTGCATATAGAAAGACCGAAAACAACCATTCAGTCTCACGTAATAAATGGGACGATTTCAAATAGTTTATTTCAGGATGCGTTGTCTGGTGATATAAAAACTGGGACATTGCTGAATATTTTGAACGAATATGCGTTTTTAATTGATTTTCAACGTGATATTCAAAAGGGAGATAAGTTTTCTTTTGTTCTGGATAAAGTTGTTGATGGCGACGGCGATGTAATTAAGGAGAAGGCTATTTATTCAAACCTTATTTTGAGGGGCAAGAAGTTTGAGATTTTTAGTTTTCGTGGGGAATATTACGATAGAAATGGCAGGAGTATTAAAAGAACATTGTTAAAAACTCCTGTTGACGGAGCAAGGATTACGAGTAAATTTAATCCAAAGAGAAAGCATCCAATTTTGGGATACACAAAAGCACATACAGGCGTGGATATGGCCGTTCCGCAGGGAACACCGATTTATGCATCAGGCGACGGCGTTGTTGCGGAGGTTGTTTTAAACCATAAGGCCTATGGAAAGTATGTGACTATAAGGCATAATCGTGAGTATTCAACAAGGTACGCACATATGAGCCGTATTGGAAAGGTAAAAGTCGGACAGAGAGTTTCGCAGAGGCAGGTAATTGGTTATGTCGGTATGACAGGGTTGGCAACTGGTCCGCATTTACATTATGAGGTTATGAGATATGGCAAACATATAAATCCAAGTAGTGTAAAAATGACTTCTTCAAAATCATTACCAAAGGAATATAAGGAGGAATTTATAGCGAGGGTTAGAGAAATAGACGCATTAATAAGTGGAAAATCTTTAAAAAAGAATTAGTGCAAAGAGTTGGTTTTGACTGAATGAATTCAATTTGATTATTATTTCGTTTTTTTTTCAACATTGTGTTTTTTATGACATTGCTTGAAGAGCTTAAAGAACTTGGTTTTATAAAAGATTGCACAAATTTTGAAGCTTTAAGTGATTTAATGGAGAGAAAGAAACAAACGTTTTATGTTGGAATGGATTTAACAGCTGACAGTTTGCACGCCGGGCATTTGATGCCATTGATGTTTATGAGGAGGGTTTTGGCTCGTGGGCATCGCGTTATTATTGTGCTTGGTGGCGGAACTACAAAGATAGGCGATCCAAGTGATAAAAACGAAATGAGAAAAATGTTGAGCGACGAACAAATCTCAACGAATAAGCTGGGAATAAAACAATGTTTGTCGCAGATTTTTAACAGGGATTTAACGGCTCAAAAAGAGGGAGAATTTGTTGATAATTTAATGTTAATAGATAACGCGGATTGGCTTTTGAATATAAATTATATTTGGTTTTTGCGAGAAATTGGAACTTGTTTTACTATAAATAAAATGGTAAATATGGAAATTGTTCGCCGTCGCTTGGATAATAATTTGCCATATACCTTTTTTGAGTTTAATTATATGCTTATTCAAGGATATGATTTTTACTATTTGAATAACAATTTTGGTTGCAATATTCAAGTTGGTGGGAGTGATCAGTGGGGAAATATAATTCAAGGTTGCGAGTTGATAAGAAGAAAGGCCGTTGATAATAGAAAGGTTGCAAACGAGGATGAGGTAAATGTTTTTGGGATTACTTTGAATTTATTAACAAAAAGCGATGGAACAAAGATGGGGAAAACAGCTGGCGGAGCGGTTTGGTTGCGTGCCGATAGATTATCAAGTTATGACTATTTTCAATATTTCCGTGATTGCTCGGATGCTGATGTTGTGAAGTTTTTGAAGATTTTCACGGATTTGTCAATTGAAGAAATAAAGAAGTTTGAAAATCTAAAAGGTGAGGAGTTGAATAAAGTAAAAGAAGTATTAGCGTTTGAGGCGACAAAAATTTGCAGAGGAGAAGAAGAGGCTTTAAAGGCTTCAAAAAGGGAGATTGCCGACAAACTTGAAGTTGCGGACGGGCAAAATATTATTGAGGTGCTTGTAAATGGTTCGGTTTGTAAATCAAATGGAGAAGCAAGAAGACTGCTTGAAGGAAATGGAGTAAAATTTGATGACGAGGTTTTGACGAAGGATTTTAATTTTTCCAACGATGGTGTTTTGAGTGTTGGAAAAAAGCGGAAGTTTTTGGTGAAAATTAAGAAATAAGGAATTAAAAAACAGAGAATTACAGAGGATTAAAAGATAATAGTTAAAAAATGAATTTGTCTAAAAGGTAAGTTTGTCAGTTTTTGCAAAAACTTGTTGAGGGGGTTTTTTTTCTGTTTAAAGATTGTTTTATTTAAAAAAATATCATTTTCTGCATCTTATCGGGTTTTTGAAGGAGCTTTGTTTTTTTTCTTTATTTTGTTTGCTTTTTTGAGTGGCTATTTTTTTTGTTTTGTTTCTTCTTACATTGATGTTGTTTTTTGTGTTATTGATTTATTAAATTGTCTTGATAGAAGGCTGGTGTTGTGCTTGATTTCGTTGAGGGATTTTGTGTATTTTCTTTTCTTCGTTTTTTTTGCTTGTTTATTGGGCTGATAATTATTTTATTTATGTTATAAGTATTGCTTGGCCGTGTAATGGTTTTTTTATCTGTATTGCGAAAAGTATTATAGTTTGACTATTTTCTGTTTGGTTGTTATCTTAAATTTTCTGTTTTTTATTTTTGTTTTGGCAGATGGGTATTTGCTTATCTAATAAATGTTGCAATGAGCGATAGGACGAGGATAACGAAAACAAATTTATCATTTTTAAGTTTGTTTGTGTATTTTTTAAAACGTGTTTTATTTATCAAAAATAATGCAATGGCAACAAATGCGACTATAAAGTTTTTTAAAATTCCAAAAGGAATAAGTGAGATGATACAGGTTTTAAATTCTTCTGGTTCAAGTTTTATAATTTTTTTTATTAAAAAAAGTGAGCCGTAAGCCAGGACTCCGCTGGTGAATAAGTCAATTGCTTTTGGTAAGTTATGGCTATAACCAAGATATGCGGTTGTGAAAGATGCAAGCATCCAGACAAGGCGAGCTTTAAATTTTTTGTGTTTTATGATTATAAACATCATAGTTATAACAAAAGCTCCGTAGAGCGATGTTGCAATAAATTCTTCTTCAAAAATGTCAAAAGTAAGAGAAAGCAAAACAATGTAAAGAGTAATTGACAACTCTATAAGTAAGTAAATCCTTGGAATTTTCATTCCGCATTTAATGCATTTTCCATTGCTTAAAAAATAGCCAAGAATTGGAAAGAAGTATTTAAAACTAATATTGTGTCCGCAGTTGTTGCACCTTGGTTTGTGTGTTGGGCCAATAGGAATTTCGTTTGGTATGCGATTAAATATTGTTGTAGCAAGCCCACCGCACCATAGTGCATAAAAGAAAATTGCCACTCGCATTATGATATTAGAATAATATTCCACCATTGATTAAAGCAATAAAAAACACAAAAGGAGCCACAAACATAAGGCTATCAAATCTATCGCAAACGCCTCCGTGTCCCGGTAAGAATTTTCCGCTGTCTTTTACACAACAAAGTCTTTTGACGTACGATTCTGCAAGGTCGCCAAGTTGTGATAAAACGACAACTATAATTGAGAAGATGAAAAAGCTAATTCCTGAAAAAGAGCTTTCAAGTCCTGTATAGAACGAGCTGTATAAAACCATCGCAACTAATAAACCGCTGACGGAGCCAAAAAATGCACCTTCGTATGTTTTTCCCGGACTGATTTCAGGAGCAAGTTTTACTTTACCGAATTTTTTGCCAAACAAATAAGCGAATGTATCAACGCTCCAAACGACGAAGAAAATCCAGATTGTGATTTTTAAACCTTGATTGAAGCTTCTTGAGACCATCAAAGAAAAGCAACAAATTGCAATATAGATAAGCCCAATGCGACGGGATAAAATCTTTTTTCTTTCTTCTTGTATGTTTTTACTGATTTTTACAAGCTCAAAAGCCATAGATATTCCAACGACGGTTATCAAAAGATTGTAGACAACACTGCCAACGAAGATTGAAAAGGTCAAAATAAATACAAAGACCAGAGATGTAAAAATTCTTTTTCTTAATTCAATACTTATATCATTAAATTTGAATGTTAGTTTTTTAGCGAATTTTAAAGCCATCAAAAAGAAAAGTCTCAAAAAATAAACAACCCTTTCTCCAAAAACAGGCAATTTTTTTGAAACATCTTTAAATTTTTCTAAGGAAAACTTATCTCCCATATCGCCTCATTCTACTTTTAAAGTCATATAATGCAAGTAAAAAATTTTCTTCATTAAATTCTGGGAAATATTGCTCGCAAAAATATAATTCCGCATAACTCATTTTCCACAAAAGAAAGTTGCTAATTCTTTTATCTCCACCTGTTCTTATCAGTAAGTCAACATCAGGGAAGTCATTTGTAAAAAGAAATTTTTGAAATGTTGCTTCATTTACATCTTCTGGCTTTAAGTTTTGTCTTATAATTGTTTTTGTCGCGTTAATTATTTCATTTCGCCCGCTATATCCAATGCATAATTTTAAAAAAAGTTTTGGCTCGTGTTGTAGATTGTTTTTAATTGCAAGCAGAGTTTTTTTTGTATTAGCTGGTAATATGTCAAAATCGCCAGCAACGGAAATTTGTATTCCGCGGTTGTTGTATTCTTCTATTTGTTGTTTTGATAAAAACTTTTCTATGCTTGCAAACAGATATTTTAGCTCGTTTTTGGAGCGGTTCAAGTTTTCTATTGATAAGCAATAAAGCGTCAAGTATTTGATGCCGTATTTTATACACCAGTTGCAAAGATTTTCTATATTTTCAGCTCCTTTTTTGTGCCCTTTGTTTGGTGATAGGTTGTTTTTTTTAGCCCAACGACGATTGCCATCAAGTATAAAAGCTATATGATTTGGTTTATTGGTTAGATCTTCGGTATTTATTCTATTTTGATTTGTTGGCATAGTGTTATTTTAGAAGTTTGTAAAAGTCGTTTAATAGTTTTGCTGTATCCGCTGTATCAAAGCAGAAGGAAAAGTTGTAGCCAATATTTTTATGATGATAGTCGTAAAACCCAGCAATATTGTTATTTTTATCAAAGTAAGTTTGGTTTAGACTTTGCGGTAATGAGGTTATGTTTTTATAAAAAAGCTTGCTTGCTCGGAGCATTTTGTGTTTATAGTTCATTATGAAATGTTCATTATAACAATATTCTTCGCTTGTATTTTCTGTTGTTGATCCAAGAAGCTCGGCTGTTAAAACCGCACCAAACTCAATACCAAGAACTGGAATATTGCTTTCTATAATTTTTTTCATTTCTTCTTTTACCTCCTGATTGATTAAGCTCGCATCTCCAAGAGAAGGTGGAATTATAACTCCATCAATTCTTTTTTTCTTAAATAAATAAAATGTGCTCCTTGCTGTTTCTGTGTAGTGGCAGAATGTGCAGTTAAAATAGTTGTTTAATATCTCCTTGTGGCAATCGGCACATCCAAAATCAATAACTAATACTTTTTTTCTTTTTGTATGAATTGGTAATCTTTTTATGCATTTATAAGGTGAGATATTATTTTTATAAAAATAAGGTTTGAAGTATTTTACATTTTCAAGCAAGTTTTGTTCGTATAAAAAATTGCAATCGGAAGACAAAAGGTTATAGATTTTATTGCTTTCTTCTTCTGTTAAATCGTCCGGTTTTTCTGGGAAGACAATCAAACATTTTTCGTTATTTATTGTAGCTGGGTTTTCATTATCTTTTACTTTTATCGCAAGCTCATATGCTTTTATACCGGTGATGAAAGTAGCGTTTTTCAGATTTTCCGTTTTTTTTTTATTGTGGACGAAGTTTTGACCTATAAAAATTATATGTTTATTTGATTTTATGTTGCCGACTTGAATATCGCAATTGTCAGTTGTAAAGATTTGTTGTTCTATACTATTTTTTTGAATTTGCTCTACTGAAAATATTCCGTTGATTACTGATATGTATCCGCAAAAAATGCCTTTTTTACCGGTTGCGATTACTGGTATTTTTATGCTATTTTTAAAAATTAAATATGCATTGTTTTCTTTTGTTGGTTGTTCTTGGTTTTCATTCTCCTCTCCTGTTTTTTCAGTGTTTTTTGTTTTTCTTGTTTTTTTACTTTTATCATTTTCTTCAAACAAGTTGTCCATATCGATTATTTTTTCCACCTGTTTTTCGCAATATTTTCAAAAAAATCGCAAAATGCTTTTGTATCTCTGCCAAAAGCTCCGAGTATTACTCCATCAAGGTCGTCATTGGATAACATTTCGCTTATGTTATTGCTATCAACGGAACCGCCGTATAAAATGTTTAAATTCTCAACTTTGCAAACTTTTTCAACTTCTGTTTTTATGTATGCCGATATTTGAGAAAGTTCTTTTTGCGTTGGGGTTTTGCCACTTCCAATTGCCCAAACTGGCTCGTATGCAATGATTAAGTTTTCAAGTTTCTTGATATCTTTTAAAGCAATCTTAATTTGATTTTTTAATGTTTCTTCTGTTTTGCCGTTTGTTTTGTCTTGTTCGCTTTCTCCAATACATAAGATTGGCACTATTTCGGAGCTTTGTAAAAGCTTCATTTTTTTGTTAATAACTTCATCCGTTTCGCCAATGGCACGACGCTCAGAATGCCCTATGATTACGGCTTTAACCATACAATCTTCAAGCATCTCAATGCTTATCTCGCCAGTCGAGGATACTTTGGAAAATCTTGATACATTTTGAGCTCCTACGACGACTTGCTCGTTTTGATGCTCTGCAATTATTCTCGTTCCTACGCCAATGTATGGAAATGGTGGGCAAACTATGAATAAAAAATTGCTTGGCAGAATAGCGTCGCAGAGATTTTTGAAGTAATCAATAGCAAAGTCGTAGCTACCGAACATTTTCCAATTTGCTACGATAATTTTACTTTTTTCAGGAAAGTCGTTTTCTGTTTCTACCACCACAACAGGAGGAAAGTGATAAATTTATAAAAATCAATATGTTGTTTTGTTTGCTTCGTCCTTATGTTTTTTGCAGTTGGATTACTATTACTTTTTGTATGATTGTAAGATTTTATTTATTTTGCTTATATCACCGCTTCCTTGCCTTATTATTTTGACATCATTTATATCGGTTATATCAACAATCGTTGAAGCCAGACCTATTGACTGATTGTTTGTATTGTAATGAATTGCGTCAACAGAATTCAAAATGCTTTGCGGAATATCTTCAATTTTCTGTGCTGTTGGTTGCCCTGAAATGTTTGCGGAAGTTGCCAAAAGTGGAACGTCAAAATTAGAGAGCAATTTTATACAAAAATCATCTTTTGGAGTGCGAAGACCGATTGTTTTTATTGTTTGTCCGTTTTTTTGCATAGTCCCAAGTGCATCGTTTGGAATTTGCTTTACTGCCTCGTTTGTTGCTTGAAGTATTAAAGTAAAATGTCCGGGGAAGATTGCAGTGAAAATCTGTCTTTGAATTTCGTTGAATACTGCGTATTTTTCTGCAATTTGGAGATTTTTTACAAAAAAGCCAAATGATGGTTTTTTTCTGTTTTTGATTTGCTTTATTCTGTCAATGGCGTTTTTGTTTTTTCCAAGACAGACGAGTCCAAAAACAGTATCGGTTTGTAAAAGAACTATTTGACCATCATTGATTGTTTTTGTTATACTTGAAATTTTTTCGTTATCTTCCAATGAACGCACAAAAGACGATTATACTTTTGATATAGAAAAATATTTTTCAATATTGAAATGGATTCAAAATTTTTTGGTTAAATGATAATTTCGCTACTCATCTCTTCTTTGCGTGTTTGTTCTGCTGAAAATTTACAACAACAAAATATTTTGTTCCATAGTCTTTTATATCAAGGAAGTTCTGGTTGTTTTTGTTGATTTTGTCGGTCTTTTTTTGGATCGTATTCTTTGTACTTGTTGTTTTCATTTAACTTGAAGAGTTTTTTCTTTCCGTTCTTATCAGTTAATTCAAAAATGCTATCATCAGTTGATAAATATCTTATTTTAATAGTATTTTTTCTTTTCTCTCGTTGTTCTTTGTTGTCTATTACTAAGTAATCATAAATGTCTTTTTGCCCGTAGTCTATGACAAGCTTTGGGCTTGCTAATAGTTTTTGTCTTTGTTCTTTAAGGTTTTTTCTTATTTGTGTAAATGTTTTTAACTCTTGTTTCACGCTTTCGGAAGTGTTTACGTAGTTTATTGCTTGATTTTTTTCCATAGAATAACTCGAATTATGATAAATAAAAAGGATATAAAAGCTATTTTTTTTCAGTTGTTTAGTTTTTTTATTCTGAAAATAGGTTGGAAGTAAGTAAACATTGAAAATAAAATTGCATTAAATTTATTTGCTTTGTCGCTGTTTATAAATGGCCAATCCAATAAAAGAATTTGCCAAGAAATTCGCAAATGCTTATTCGTCAGAGCAACCAAAGGGGTTAAAAGAAACGTTAAAGAAAATGCTCGACAAGATAATTGTTTGGTTGGACATCACAGCCGTAATATTTATCATTTTCCATATAATGTATCTTTTTCATTGCAGTAAACCAGATAGTGGATACGGCACTTGCATACAATCCACACAAAACGGGCAAGATAATTCTTTTACTTACAATTTGAAAGATTCTGTTGCTGGCGGTAGTTGTTCCGATGACATTTATCATGACTCGGGGCAAAAAATTGATTGGGTTGATACTGGTTTTGAAACAACCGGAGATCAGCTTGTTGTTTATGCTTCTGGCCAGTATTTTCCTTGGGGGCAAGCACAGGCGGCTATTGAATATGGAAATCATTTGGTTTCCACACAGGACGAGGATGGCAATTTTAGTGAAACATTACAGATAACGGAACAACCAAAAGAATGTTTGTTGAATACAAGTTTAAATTATTTGGATAGTGACGAAGAGCCAACAAAATTGATTTATGAAAATCAGCTGAATGTTTATACAACTTGGAATGCAAACAATAGAATACAAAATAAATCAAAGATATTAATTGATAAGCTTATTCAAGCTGATTGTATAGACGGAAACAATTGTAAGCTTGGAGAGGGAGAAGAAATGCCTATTGGATGTGTGCTTAATAATGGTGCAGGAATTTACATGAGGATAGGAAATAACGCAGAGTTTGCTTATCATATTATTAATCATTCTGTTCCTAAATTGAAACGAAATTGTTCTGGCTCCATTTGTCATTATACTTACGACAAAACTGGTAATGTTTTCAATATGCTACGTATACCTTTTGGTTTACCGACTGTCGTGTGGGATCACAATGTGATTAAAAGCGAGTTTATAAAAGATATTCGCGGAAAACATCAAACGAATCTTGTGCCAATAACGGAGTACACATATCCAACGGATTATGCTTTCACGACAATAATTAGGGTAAAACCTGAAGAAGATAGCAATGCCACTAATTGCGTGAACGCCGGATATCAAAAAGTTGGGGAATATTGCTATAAGAGTATAACCAAAACGTTTACGCCGGAAGAATTGCGAGAACATCAATGCGTATTTAATTCTTCAACCGAGTGGTCTATGCCGGACGAGCTTTGTAAGCCACAAAAAGGTAAAAGGATTTGGATAAAGCCAGCCGATACTTGTTATGACGATAACGAAGGAACGATAACACTTACATTTACTTCTGGAGCAAAGAATTTAAACCCTAAGTTTCAATTTGAAAATAATGGTTTTAGGCTTTCTTGGCTACATCAAATAATTTCTGTTATTCTGACACCATTTTGGGGTCGTCAAATAGACAAAGAGAAGATAGAGGACTTAGTTGACATAGAAAGAAAGAGTTTAACGAAACAGATAATTGTTTCGCATAGCAATGGTGGAAATCTGCATTATACAAAAAACAATGGAAACTGGATGGTTAAATTGTCCAAGTATGATCAATCGGGAATAGTTTTTAAAGATCCAAATGGCCAAAAAACAGGTACATTAATGAAAGCGAGCTTTAGTGGAAATAACACAATTAAAAGCAAAGTGGTGTTAGAAATGTTGCAATCTTCACCAACGGTAAGTGATATCGAAGAGCACCATGTTAACGCCGCCACGACTTTATTAGTGAGGATCAGCGATATGAATAATGGTTTGTTTGTAAAGGTAAGAAATGCAATGATGAAGTCAAGCTTTTATCATATGGCAAGAATTATTTTTGTAATTTGGTTTGTATTTTCTTTTGGTCTTGGTTTTATTAATAAGGAAAAGGTTTTAACTGTCAAACTAATAACAATGGATTGGAAGAGATTTTTTATTTTAATGTGGTTTACAGATCCAGATAATTATGATTTACTTGACGATATGCTGTGGCCGACATTATTTTATGGTTCTCAACAAGTTGCGGCCGGAATTATGGATATCGCCTCGGCTGTCTGGGGGACTTCTTTGGTAGGTGAAGACCCTATGAGTTTTTTTGATGAAATCATTTCAACACTAACTTCAAAGGAAATGATTTATAAACTTGGTGCAGTTGCAACGGATATAACTATATTCTATATGTTCTTTTTGTTGTTTCCGTTTTTTGTTCCTTATTGTATAGATTTAATATTTGTTATTCTGGGGCCTATTATAAGCGTTATGTTCACAATGTTCGGTATGGGACAGATCATTATGTTGATGCCGTTATATGCTTTATTAAGTTTATTTGGTGTTAAATCTTCACTTTTTACTACTACTCTTCAAAAAGTTATAGGGGAGTTTGTTCATTTTGCTTTCGCATTGGGTTTTTTTGGTTTGCTTGTTGGTTTTGTTTATGACTATTTTTTAGATGTTTTAAATGTAGAAATTTGTTGGCGGAAAAAATTTTCGTTTAAGTTGCTTGGCATTATACCTCTTGAATGGGGTGATTGGGTTTTTAGTGGTTCGCCTGGGCAACGTATGAAAACCATTTGGAGTATGATAACAAAAACTTTTCAGTTAGCTATAGTTATGAGTGTAGTTGGTAAGTTGATTAAAATAGTTCCTGAATATTTAGCGAATGTTTTTGCGAAAGGGGGTGGAGAGTTTGGATTGCAAGCGGCACAAGGAATTAGTGATAAACTTGGGCAAATAGTCTCTGGTGTCATTGACGCGATGCACGAAAGATTTAAAGAGGACGAGAAAAAAGAAGCAGAAAAGAAAGACGGTGTCAATGACGACGATGTTGAAGAAGCAGAGGAAGGTAATGAAGAAGAGGGACAAGACGATAAAAAAGTCAAGCGTTCTGGTGTAGAAAACGATAAGCAGAATCAAAACGGTGACGAAAAGAAAGAAGAAAATGATATTAAAAAGGATAAAGACAGCAAGGAAATGGAGATGGAGCCATCAAAAAACGACGGTAAAGCACAAGAGCACAGTAATTCAAGCACAGAAGGAGATGGCAATTATGACAATAAAAACGAAGAGCAAGATGGAGGTGAAGAGTCCCTTGACGACGAAGGTGAGGAAGCCGGTAATGAGAACGAAGAGCAAGATGGAGGAGAAGAGTCCCTTGACGACGAAGGTGAGGAAGCCGGTAATGAGAACGAAGAGGAAAATGAGAACACGCAGGAACCAGAATTAAAAAAGCCCGATGATCCACCAGGTAGTGGCGGAAGCGATGGAAGCGGACTTCCTAATCACTCTCTCGGTGGCGGTATCGGTAACAAGAAAATGTATTCTAAGGATGATTTTGGGATAAATTTAAGAAACACGGTATTACAATTAGAAGAAGATGAAGAAATTATTGAAGAGAATGTGCATGTACATAAGAAAAAAAATAAATCAAAAGACGATTGGGATGTGCAATATAAAACTGATGCAGGAGCTATGATTGTTGACGGAATGGCAGACGCTGTTGTAAAAGATAGTTTTGAAGAGGGTTTCGTTCAAGATGGTGCCGACAATGCATTTGTTCAAGATGGTGCTGACAATGCATTTGTAAACGCTGATCTGACCGGTGGCAATAGTGGCGATGTTGCTAAAGAAGAAACAGAACAAAAACAAAAGGATGAGCAAATTGCACAAAATGAAAAAATAATAAGTAAAACACAAATGAAGGTAAAAGCACTTGATACGACCATTGAAGATATAGATGCAAAGATTTTGGCAAAATTGAAGCAAATTAACGCATTGAATAAGAAAAAGTTCGAAAATGCACAGGATGATAAAAAATTTCAGGAAATAATTGCCGAGAAAAGAAAAGAAGAAAAAAAATTGGAAATTCTTAAACAACAAAAAGATCGGATGTTAGGGAAGATAAAAACAGCGAAGAATGATAATTTTAATTTGAAAAAGGAGTAAAAAATTTTGTAAAAATGTTAGATAAATTTTGTGAGTTAAACATCGCGAGAAGTAAAATAAACGAGAAGCTAAAAAAGAGCATTTGCGAAGTTTGTAATCGTGAAAATATTGCGGAAATATTGGATATTTTGAATGAGAAAAATAGGCTTATCAATGAAGATGTTTTGAAAAAAGAAATCAGTGAAATTTATCGCAATACTTTTGAGGTTATTGGTTTTTATGACGATGGATATCCACAACTTTTGAAGCAAACAGCAGAAGCTCCTATTGTTTTGATGGTAAGAGGGGATAAAAATATTTTTATTAGAGATTGTTTTGCAATAGTCGGTAGCAGAGAATTAGACAGAAATGATAAAGATATAATAGAGGAGGCCGTTCAAGGTGTGCAAACTATCGATGGGGTTGTCGTTTCTGGTTTGGCAAAAGGTAGCGATATTGTTGCTCATATTAAAAGTATGAAAAGCGGAACCATTGCGGTGATGCCGTGTGGTTTGAATAATTGTTATCCGCAAGAACACGATTTTTTTGTGGAGAAAATTGTTGATTTAGGTGGAGTGGTTGTAAGCGAGTTTGCGATAAATGAACCGCCAAGACAAGTGAATTTTATTAAGAGAAATAGGATAATAACAGGGCTGTCGTATGCAACTTTTATTGCTCGGTCAAGGAGTATTAGAAGTGGGACTATGTCAAGTGCTAATTTTGCCAAAAAACAGGGAAGAAAAGTTTATACATATGATTTTGATGGTGAAAATGGCGGGAACAAGTATTTATTGAGCAATGGATTGGCGGAGGATGTTGGTAATTTTGACAGCTTTTCTTTGTCTTTGCTTGGAGATATTGCGGAGATCGAGGCAAAATTGCTGGAGCATCAAGAAGAGGCTGAAAGTGGCGTCGCAGACAAGATTAAGAGCAATCGGTTTTTGTTTAATGATTATTGTGATGCTGAAAATTTGGAAAGTGTAAAACGGGAAGTTTTAAATATTGCAAGGTGTAATAATATTAAGGTTTGTGAAAGCAATGCGGATGAGGTATTAAAAAAATGCCACGAAATACTACAAATTGATAAGAAGACTATATTGAAAGCCGTGCTTGAAATTGTATTATAAACAAGGAACGGAAGAAGAAAAAAGCATTTATGTTATAAATTATTTATAACTTTACTTATAATTCATCCTCATATTTTTGCTGTATTTTTGTGGCAACATCGCGGTTTGAATTGCGACGATTGTATCACAAATGACATTGACGACAATAAGTAAACTTGTTCCACCAATCATAAACGAATAGCCATATTTTGAAGCAACGATTTCTGGTATAGTGCAAACGATTGATAAATAAATCGCTCCAATTAAAGAAAGCCTATTCATTATTTTTCTAAATAATTGAGCTGTTTGTTCGCCCGGACGAGTGCCTGGTATAAATATGTTGCTTTTTCTTAAATTCTCGGCAACTTCTTTTGCATCAAAGACAACATTATTGTAGAAGAAAGAAAAGAAAACTATAAGAAGGATTTCAGTGCAGACGTAAAAAATTGTTCCGTGGGCGAAGTTTGCGATTATAAACTGAGCTATTGGGCTTGTACTATCTCTAAAAAGTCCTGCGAGCGTGCTTGGTAAAAGTATAACGGCACTGGCGAAAATTGGAGGAATAACCCCAGCAGGATTGACTTTCAAAGGTAAGAAATTTTGAAGTTGTTGCTTTTGCATTCTCATATATTGTTGCACTTGTTGAGGATATTGGATATAAACAAGACGATTTGATTTTTCAAATAAAACCACAACAACAAGGGTTGCAATAAAAACTGCTATTATAATAAACACAACGAGAGAGCTTATTGAGCCATTTTTTGCCATCGTAAGAAGTTGGCCTATGCTTCTTGGACTTTCTGCAACAATACCAGTAAATATTATAAGCGAACCGCCGTTGCCAATTCCGCGAGCTGTAATTCTATTACCAAACCATATAAGAATAAAAGTTCCACAAAGCATTGTTAAAGCACAAGTGATCTTGAATTCCAAAGCCTCTGCATCTGCAATTCCTGATGAAGCAAGTAAAGCGGAAATTCCCATTGCTTGACCGAAACCAACGAGTATTGTTAAGTATTTTGTGTATTGATTAAACAATTCGTGAACTGCTTCGCCCCCTTCTTTTTTCATTTCTTTCAATTTCGGAGTCGTCGCAACAATGAGCTGAATAATAATTGATGCAGTAATGTAAGGCATAATTCCAAGAGCAAAAACAGAACAACGTCCAATTGCACCACCAGAAAAAACGTTGAACATACTGAATATGCCCTTGTTGGCCATTTCCATAAAAGCGGAAAGTTTATTCACATCCACGACAGGAACGGGAATAAATGAACCAATGCGATAAATAATTAGAACGCCAATTGTAAATAGTATCTTATCTTTTAAGGATCTTTCTTTTGCCATACAACAGCAAATGTTTTTATAGCTTTTATTATTTGCAAGAACTCTATTATTTAAATGAATTATTGTTATATCTTGACATTTATTTTAACGATTATTCGCTCTGTCATATTGTAGTATCGTATGGCTAACTTGAAATCTTCAAAAAAGGATATTAGAAGAACAATCAAAAGAACCTCCGCAAATGCCTCACAGAAGAGTAAAGTTAGAACATTGTTGAAAAAAGCAAAGCTTGCTATTGCTGATGCAAAAACATACAAAGATGGTTATACAGCTGTCGTTTGTTATGAAAAAAATGCAATGATTGCAACAAAAAAACATACTTTTAGTAAGCAATCCGTTGCTCGTCATACGAGTGCATTGGTTAAGGTTTTGAAGTCTAAATTTAAACAAGAAGAGCAAGTGCTTTAATAATTTTGGTTTTACTTATTTATGGGCCCGAGTGGTTTATTTTTTTCTATCTTTTTATTAGTTTTTTTATCAGCTTTCTTTTCATTATCAGAAACCGCAGTTGTTTCAACACCGGAGGAGAAGATTTTTAAAATGAACGAGGAAGGCAAAAAAGGAGCACGAAATGCCTTGAAAGTTCTTACAAATAAGGAGAAAATTGTAAGCATCGCATTGCTTTGTGATAATTTGGTGAATATCGCCGCGTCTTCTCTATCCGCTGTGTTTTTTAGTAGTTTGTTCGGCCAATGGGATGAAATTGGAATTTTAATTTCAACAATAATGATGACTATTTTGATTTTTGTTTTTGGTGAGGTTTTTCCAAAGATGATAGCATTACGACAACCAACAAAAATTACTTTGGTAATATCGCCGTTGCTGTTATTACTTTGGAAAATTCTTTATCCAATAATTTGGTCTATAAATTTAATGACATCAAAGATTGTGAGTATCTTACACATTCGCAACGAGCAAGCAACGGAAGATGTTGACGAGGCGATTCTTGGAACGGTGGAGATGTATCACAAAAAAGGGATGATTGAAAGTGAAGAGCGAAAAATGTTGAGTGGGATTTTACAACTTGATGAGACGGAGCTACAAGAGATTATTACGCGGAGAAACGAAATGTTCGCTATTGATGTGAACGAAAAAATAGAGGTAGTTATTGATAAAATAATGAATACCGGCTTCACAAAAATACCTTTTTATGATAAGACGGATGATAATATGATCGGTGTGCTTTATACGAATGATTTAATGAAAGCATTACATAATAGCAAGAATGATTTATCAAAAATCAATATTCGTGAGCTTTTGCATAAGCCGTGGTTTTTGCCGGGAAATGCAAGTGTTGAAAGTCATTTGAAGGAATTTAAAAGAAATAGCGAGGCATTGGCATTTGTTGTTGATGAATATGGTGTTTTACTTGGGATTTTAACATTGGAAGACGTGCTTGAAGAAATAGTCGGCGATATTGGCAGTGAAGTTGAAGGCGAAGATATCTTGAAGGTTGAAAGTGGTTTTGACATAGAAGCCGATGCTGATTTGGAAGAGGTAAATGAAAAAGTTGGAAGTAATTTTAAAAACGATGATGTTTCAAGCATTGGTGGTTTTTTGATAGGGGAAATAGATAAAATACCGCAAAATGGAGCGAAATTTGAGATTGATGGCTATGTTTTTACAATACTGGAAACGACAAAAACGAGGATTAAAAAAATAAATATTACAAAAAAGAAAGATGGCAATATTGAAAGTAAAAAATGATTAAAAATTGTTGATTAGTTTTTTAAATGGCACAAAAAAGTTTTTTTGAAAAAATGAGGTCTTTTTTTCATAGAAATCAAAATGTTGTCAAGGGTTCATTTTTATTCGCTGTTGTTGTCTATTTTGTGCTTTTGTTTGGTGCGAATATTGGCTATTTTAAATACAACAAACAAGAGATATTGGTTTTTCCAAAAATAACTTTTGGTATTGATATCGTCGGCGGAAATCAGTTGACAATCGCTGTTGATACAAGCGGAGTTGTTGATGAAAACATTGAGAATTCAAAGGAATTTATTAAGAATTTTTGCAAGGAGAAAGGAGCCGATTGTGTAATTAGTAGTGGAAATAGGGATAAAGAAGGGTATTTTATTGCGACGAAATTTGATTTTAAAGGGCAGGAAGACAATAAGATTAAAAAAGTTATTGGAGAATTAAGAGGAGTATTTAACCAGTTTAATATTAAAGTTGTAAAAAATGTTTTTCCAGAATTGGAGATTGAGATTTTAATTTCCAAGGACGCAATGGCAAAGATTATTGCAGACACAACGGACAAGGCTATTTCAATTTTGAAAAATCGTATTGATGGTGTTGGGGTAAAGGAAATAGCAATTCAGAGGTATGGAGCGGATAAAATTGTAATTTTAATTCCAAACGGCGTTGATGTAAATGGTGTAAAAAATATTGTCAATACAACTGCGAAATTAGAATTTAACTTGATGGATAGACAACATATTTTTTATTACAAGCCAAAAGAGATTTTAAAGAAGCATAAGCTTTTGCCGTCTTATAAGAGTGAGAATGGGGTTTATTATTTAATGGAAGAAAAGCCAGTTCTAAATGGCGAAAGTATTGCAAGTGTTCAGCCGAATATTGATGGAATAAATAATGCAATAAATTTTAGAATGAATGCTACAGGGACAAAAAAGTTTGGAGAGATAACTACAAATAATCGTGGTCGCTTGTTGGCGGTGGTTTTGGATGACAAGGTTTTGATGGCTCCAATGATAAATACCGCAATTTTAAATGGTGCGGGGTCTATAACTGGGCATTTTACACCAGATGAGGTTGTAAATTTGTCTGTGTTGTTGAGATCGGGTTCTTTACCTGCAAGTGTGTCAATAGTGAACGAAAAACAACTTGGCTCAATTTTTGATAAAAATATTTTGTCTCGTGTAAGTAATATCGTTGTGTGTTTGATTGCTATTTCGATTGTTATTATGTGTTTGAGGTATAGGTTGATTGGTTTGGTCACGATTTGTTCTTTGATTTTGAACTTTATTTTTACTTTTGGTATTATGTCAATTTTTGGTTTTACCCTTACGTTACCGGGTATTGCCGGATTTATTTTAATGCTCGGAATGGCAACGGATGCAAATATTTTGATTTATGAAAAAATGAAGGATGTGGCAAGAAAAGGAATAAAATATAAGGAGAGTGTAATAAAAAATGGTTTTTCAAAAGCAATTGGGACAATTTTGGACGCTAATATCACAACAATTATTGCAGGTATAGCACTTTTTTCGTTTGGAGGGAGCTTTATAAAAGGTTTTTCAATAACTTTGATTTTTGGTATTTTATGCAGTATTTTTACTTCTGTAAATATAACGAGAATGGTTATTGAGTTTATTTACAGAAAGAAAAGCTATATTAGCATTTAATTTTAATGTTCGCTGAAGCTTGCAATGTCTTTATTTAGTTTTTAAGTTTTGTCGGGGTTTTTTTGGAAATTTTTGCCTTTTTCTTTTAACTTTAAATTTTGTCAATGTTTGATTTTTATGTTATAAGTGTTGACGTTGTTTCGTGAGGCGTTGTTTTGTTTTTATATTGATGTTTTTTTTGTCGTTTTCGGCAATGCAAAGCAACGCAAAAGCGGATGCTTGGAGCGCAATTAAGAAGGTTGCAACATTTGCTTTTGGCGACGGACTATTGGAACCTTGCACAAAAAGTGCCATAAAAACTTTCCACGGCAAGACCTATAATAATGTCTCCACTCAGTGCGATGAATTTGAAGAACCAAGTCTGACAGATGAGGTTGCAGGTGTCTTTTCTACAAATAAGAAAACAGTCATTTGTTCGGCAAATTCAATGGTAAAAAATATTATGCGTGGTGTTGGGACAGCTATTGGGGCTTATTTCGGAGCTTCAATGCTTGGATATATTCTCGGAAACCTTGTTGGTAATGCAATTGAATGTTTGATAATAGCGGCAAAAGCAAAAAGTGGTTTTAAAAAAGCTTCTGAATATGAAGTTTGCTATTCGGGCGACGGCGAAGGAAGTCCGTTGCCGTACACGGATAAACAGATTGCAAGGCTTCTGGTTTTATCAAATGAAAAAGTTTCCGTCTCTAATATTGTGGATAAATATGATAAGCTGTGTCTTCATAAAGTTGGAACAAAAAATTATGCCTTTTACAAGGAAGGTGATATACACGATAACATTTATGTTCATCACGCTGATGGATACGCTTATGTGATGTGTGCCAGTGTTTTTAGTGCTTGCCCATGTATTTATAATGTCGGACGTGGAGTACTTACTGAACCGGAATACAAGAGAGATGATAATGGCGTTATTCAGTTAGACGAAAATGGCCATTTGGCTTTTATAAACGATGAAGAAAAGCGAAAATACGAAGATAGGTACGCAAAGCATTGTAGGATTATTAGGTATAAAGATTTATATGAACAGCAAGATGATATAGCTTCAATATTTGATGAGGCTTGTTTTGATTTGCGTGGGTATTCCAAGAGGGGTGCAACCATAACGGCCGGTATAGTTCAATGTTTTGAAAATACAGCGAGGAATATTTTTGAAAAGCCAATTTTAAGTATAAAACAAACTTCAACTACAAATCAAAAAGCAACACAACAATATACCGCGGATATAGTTTTGTTGGAGGAAGCTTATAGATATTTAATGCAGACGATTATTCAGGATAGAAAGTATGATAACATTTTGAGTAAAAAAGAAGCGGATTTGTCCGTGCAACAAAAGAAGGATGCGTTAAAGAAATTAAAAGATATTTGGTTTAATGACGAAGGGACAATGAAGGTTGAGTATTCTTGCGACGCAAATGGTAAGGGTCATTATTCGGGGACAACTATGTCATTTTATGATAAATACTACTCAGTTCCTTCAACCGCTGTTACAGAGAATTGTTGTAAAGAGGATAACAAAATTTTATATAACACTTGTTTTCAAGATAATGTTGTTGGATGGAATGTAGAAAAAGATCAAGAAGGCAAAGAAAAAAAAACTGCTAACGAAAATGTAATTACTTCGCTTACAATGGCGGATGAATATGATAATTTTACGGAAGATCAAAAAAAGAGTTTTACAAGAATGGTTTTTACCGAAACGGCAAAACTAAGCAACTTGATAGAACAAGTAAAAATTCAGAAAACACGTTCAATAAAAGCAAATAATGCTCAAATGTCAGGTGAAACATCATTTTCAATGACACTTTTCGATGTTTTTAGAAATAAAATCAAAGCTTTGGCTGTTGTAGCATTAACGCTTTGGTTTTTTTTGCTTGGGTGGAAAATGATAAATGGCGATTTTGGCAAGATGGATGGTAAGGAATTCGGAATGCTTGTTTTGCGTGTCTCATTGTGCTATATGATTGTGTTCAGCGAGAGTGCTAAAAATTATGTGTTTAATTTGGCCATTCAGACTGCACAGGGCGTTGGAATGGGGTTAAATAGAATAATGTCGGAATTCCGTAGTCAAGAGAACAATTCTTGGAATAATGCTTGTAATTTTACAACTTCTGCTTCCAAGACACCGAAAAGAGTAAATGACGGGGATCCTGTTGATGCAATAAAAGTAATTACAAAGGTCAATGCTTGTCAAAATAAAAATCATCAATTAGTTAGTAGTAGATACACGAAAGAAGGACATACTATTACAGCATATTGGCGACCAGAATGTCCGACTGGGTATGTTTATAGTAGTTGCGAGAAGTATGAATCAAGTTATTTATCGAGCACAATTGGAAATGTTTGTGTGATGGCCAAGTGTGTTTCTATGGAAACGAGTACCACTGGTGGACAAATGAGTGTGAATAAATCCATTCTTTTTGTTCCTGCCGTGCCGATTGAAAAAGTATCCGGAATAAAGAGCGATGCATTATTGACTGCTTTTCAAGATTATTATAAAAGTTTGGAAGGCTATGGAGCAATCTATACTATTAAAAAGGGAAAATTAGAGAATGGTTATAAGGATTTTTGCATTAGTTATGGTTTCGATAAAAATAAAAGTGTTTCCGCTTCTGATGGTGTAAGGAATTTTACCGACGTAAGTTGTCCATTTGAGTTTCAAGATGGTAAAAAATGTAGTGATGATAATTGTTATAGTGGATATTGTTATAAAAAAGTCTGTTTGGCCAACGAGACGGAAGAGGAGTGTAAAAACAAAGCTTCTACTGAAGAAAATACAATTGTTTCAATGCTTTTGAGAAAGCCGATTACTGATGAGAATGAATTAATACAAGTTGATGATTATGAGTATTCTTGCGTGGATGAATCAAGTGAGCTTTATTGTAATGGTTACGATCCGGACGATAAAACTAAGTGTGTAGAGAGTAAATGTCAACCAAAAAAGTTGCAATGCGAAACGGGAATGTCATTGACTTGTGGCAGAAAGGCAATAATGGCAGATGGTAGTTTGAGCGACAAGTGTTTGTCTGGCGTTTGTTATAAGGATTTGACGACTTTTATGCCACGACCTCCGTGGGAAAGACCTTATAAAGTTTTTCAGTATTACAATACTGAAACAAATAAGTGGGTTTACGTTAAACCAAGATGTCATAAGGTGCTTAAAGATAAAAAAAAGACACCAGTTTATGCGCAAAATGATCCTTTAGCGGAAGATCCGAAATATTCATCTTCGTTGAATGATTATGCTTTTACTTGTTCTGAGGAAAAAGAACAACAGGGATATGTTTTAGATGATGGTTATAGAATAAATGATTTAATTGATTTAAAGTTTATCGGTAGCGGAAACAAAGATATTTTGGTTTTTCAAGGATTGTTATCTTATGACGACCAAGACAATTTATCGGATCAGGAGAAGGTAAATAAGCTTAAATATCAAGTCATTAGAACAGCAGTTGCGACAATAGATAGCAACGGCGTTGTTGAAGAATATGATTTTATTGATGATGGAATGGCGGCAGAAGGCAGTTTGCGAGCGCAATATAGGATATACTTAGATAGCAAGCTAAAAGCATTGAATAAAAATGCAGATTATCCAGTGATTAAAAGGTATGGCGGTACAAGAAGCTATAAACATATATCTTTTTGGGATTCAATGGATTGCAAAATTATACAATTTTTAACGTTCACTGGAAACGATAAGGGTTTTCAAGAGGACGTAGAGTCTGCTTTAAGTTCAGCCGAAGACGGCAATGTGGATGGAGCAATAGATGGCGCAATTACAGCTTTTCTTCAGTTCGTTAAGTTTGTATTCATGGTTTTCCCTTTTGGTATACTTGTTTTTGCATTAATGTTTGCAATTGGAGCAGCATTATTTATGCTTGTAGCCAGAGCAGCACAACAATATGTGGTTTGTGTTTTCAATCTTGTGTTAACAATATATCTTTCGCCGTTTGTGTTTGTTTTGTGGCTGTTTGACCAGACTAAGAAGGCGTTAGATAGTTGGCTAAAAGATTTGCAAGCTAACGTTATTGGAGCGTGTGTTCCATTTATTACGATTTCAATGTTTTTATTTATAATAGATTGGGTGTTGTTTGGCGATGCGAGCAAATATGTGGAAGAGAATATGTTTACTGTTACTGGCGGTATAAATCCTGATTGTTATGATGGTCACGAAAGTAAAGCGCCAGTTGGGTGTTTAGCTGTGCGTTTGATGAAAAAGTTTCAAATGTGGGATAATATTTTGAATTTTTTGATTTCTTGGGTTGCGATTTTTAAAAAGGATACTTGGGTGTTGGCTGGATATTTGATTTATAGGGCTTTGTTTGCGGCGGTGGTTATTGTGATAATGACTTTAATGCTTGATAAAATGGAAGGAGAAATTTATAAGCTTACTGGTGGAAAACCGGATACTAACATCGGTGGTGGTTTTACACAATCGGCTTCTGATAGTATTAAATCAGGAGGAATGGCAGGAATAGAGGCAATGAAGTTTGGTTTTAAAACGTTTGTAAACACGCTCAAAGCTGTAAAAAATATTGCACAGGGTGTTATTAATCAAGTTGTTGGATTGATTGCCAGAATGGCCGGTGCTTTTGGAAATAAAGACGCTGCTGATAACATAAATAAAGTGAAAGATATACTAAATGGCAAAAGACTTGGAGAAGCAATCAGTGCAATAACAGATAGAGTCGGTAATTTCTTCAAAGAAAAATTTAATATTGGTGGCAGGGGTGATAAAATTAAAGAGATGCTAAGTAAGCTTTCGCAGTATAAACAACAGCAATTGCAAGGGATAAATAGTAAAACCAAAGGAAGACAAAAAGAAGTGCTTGAAAAATATAAGAATCAGTTGGCTGAGCGTAAAAATGCAAATGCGGATATGCTGAAAAATTTTGAAGATCAAATAAAAAACAGAGAAGATTTATCGCGAGAACAAAAAGATAACATGATCAATGATGCAAAAGATAGAATTGCAAGGCAAGAAGCCGAATATGAACAACAACAAAAAAGCTTACTTGATAATGAAATCAGCAATATTCAACGACAGGGAGCCGATGAATTAAATAATGCTAGCAAATCAATAGATGAGTTGATTAAAAATGTCGATAAGAATATCGGCAACATGGATACTGAAACGTTAGGGCATATTTTAAAGTCTAAAACAACTAAGACTTTTATAAACAGAATTGAAGAAGAAGTTCATAGTTATGAATAGTATTGAGAGTATTATATGAAAAAGAATGATGGTTGTAAAAAAACAAGTAAACCTTTTTATTCTGCCTTTATAGTATCTTTTTGTATTTTATTATCTCGATTTACGGGATTGGTTAGAGATATATTTTTTGCAAAGTATCTTGGAAGTGGAGCAATCGCGGAGGCGTTTTATGTTGCTTTTAGGCTGCCAAATACATTCAGGAGAATATTTGCAGAAGGCGCGTTTTCCAACGCTTTTGTGCCGTTTTTTACTTCAAAAGTAAAGGAAAATTGTGAACTTGCTAACAATTTTTCTTTTAAGGTTTTTTGCTTTCTTGCTTCATCGCTTGTGGTTTTAACAATTTTTTTTGAGATATTTATGCCGTTTGTTGTTAGTGCCATAAATCCCGGTTTTTTGCAAGATGAGAAGAAATTTTTATTAGCGGTGCAGTTGTCAAGAATTTGTTTTCCGTACGTTATTTTGATAAGTTTGGCATCGTTTTTTGGCTCTATTTTACAAAGTGTAGGGCGGTTTGCACCTTTTTCGCTCGTGTCTGTAATTTTAAATATTGTCGTAGTTATCGGGCTTTTGGTTACAAAATCGTTTTTTTCAAATGTTGGTTTTTGTTTGTCTTGGGTGCTGATTTTTGCTGGTATTTTTCAACTTCTTTTTGTGATGTGGTTTTGTGTTAAAAATGCAGTCGTTCCAAAAAATAATAGTAAAAAATTGTCTTTGGAACTGAATGAAGAAAATAAAAAAGATTTGAGAAGTTTTATAAAAAAGTTTTTGCCAGCCGTTGTTAGTAGCGGAATTTTGCAGATAAATATTTTTGTAGATGGTATATTTGCAAGTTTTTTCGCTGGAGCTGTTTCGTATTTATATTATGCGGATAGATTGGTGCAGTTTCCAATGAGTATAATTGGTTATAGTTTAAGCGTTGCAATTTTGCCTTCGTTGAGCGTGGCGTTTAAGGCGAAAAATATCGACGAAGTAGCGAGCTTGCAAGTGAAATCAATGAAAGTTGCTTTATTCTTTTCCATTCCAGCAATGTTGTTGTTTTTATCGTCGTCGCAAAAAATAGTTAGCTTGATTTTTGAACGTGGGGCTTTTACAGCGACGGACACAAAAGTTGTTGCTAATATGTTAATGATTTTTGCAATTTCAGTTCCAATGAATATTTTACTGAAAATCTTTTTTGCTTGTTTTTATTCACAAAAAGACACAAAAACACCGATGAAAATTAGTTGGTTTGGGTTAGTGTTTAATGTTGTTGCTAATTTGGTTTTATTCAAAATTATTGGGATGTATTGTGTTGTTGTAGCGACTTCTGCATCGTCAGTTTTGTCTTGTTTGTGTGCTGTTATTGTTTTAAAAAGTGGGGGCAATTTTTTTATAAAAAAGAAAGATTTTAATGATATTTTTTTGGTTTTTGTCGCATCTATTTTGTCTTGTTTTGTTGTTCCCGTGCTTTGTTTAAAGGCTAATATATTTTTGATTTTTTTCATTTCTGGTTTTATTTACTTGGCTTTGTGTTTTAAGTTGAGAATTTTGACGAAGGATTTTATAAAGGAGGTTTTTAATAAAAAAAGTTGTAAATAAAATTTTTAAATCGCTTTTTTGATGTAGTTTTTTTATATGAGAAAAAAAAAAGTTGTTAAGTGGTCAACTTTGTTGCTTGCTTGTGGTTGTGTCGCTTATGCTTTTATGTCATATGAAAGAATTGCACGTCTTGACTTAGCGGTAAATCCAAGATGTCAGGAGTGTTTTTCACCGGCTAAAACTCACGCCGGTTGCTTGGTTGCCGTTGATGGTAAAATTTTGTTGGTTAGGGATAAATTGAGCAAAAAGTTAGGTTTTCCAGCAGGTAAGCACGAGTTCGGTGAAAGAGCATTTCAAACGGCATACAGAGAAACTTTGGAAGAAACTGGTTTGAGGGTTGTATTAGAAAGATATCTTGCTGAATTTGAGGAGGAAAATTTCCGTTTATTTAAGTGTAATATAATTGAAGATACAAAGAAACACGATAATGAAATTATGGAGGTCAGATATTTAAATCAACAAGAAATAAAAGAAGTAATAGATAGCAACGATGCTCGTTTTAAAAATCAGTTGGAGTTTGTCTATGAGAAGTTTGACGAATTAGTAAAATAGGTGTTTTATTTTGCTTGTTTAACTTTCATTTATAAATGGTTCGCCCCTAAAATTGAGTACATTGTTAAATTTTTCTTTACAGGTCTTCAATGTTTTATCACAGCCGGCAAAGATTTCGTAGGTGTCGCCAATGTTTAAAAGTTTGGTATTTTGAAGTAGAAAAATCTCGCCATCTTTTTCGTCTTTAATTTGTAAAGAAAAGCCTCGCAATTTTCCGCTTGTTATTTTTATAATTCCGTATTTATAGTATCCCACTGTGGTTTTTTTGTTATCTCGGTGGTTTCCAATAAATGAGTTTGGTGCCGTTATTTGAGTAATTTGCCCGCTTGCTTTGTGGTTGTTTATATCTATTCCGCATTTAGAACTGCCAAAGCATTCGCGACAAAGCGGAGAAAATAAGCAAGTCGTCGGTTTATTAAGTCTTGCGATGTTTGGTAAAAGTGAGATTTTTAAAAGGTCGTTTTCTGTTTGAATTTCGTCAATAAAGCCATTAAAAATTGTGTTTGTACTTGAAATTTCGCTGTTGCCGTTATTGTTATTTTTTAATGTTGCGATTTTGATAATAACAGATGATTGCAAAAGTGCCTCAATTTCAATTTTGTCATTGTTGTATATGTTTAATAAATTGATTGATAAGTTGCTTTTGTTCTCTAAGTTATCAAATTGCGTTTTTATCAAATCATTTCCAGCGAAGTATATTTTTTCGTTAAATGTAAAATCGTTGTCGCTGGTATTGAAATAATAACTGAAATTTGCAGAATTAAATTCTATTAAATAGACGATCGGCAAGCCGTTTTTTATTTCTTGAATAAAAGTTTCGTTTATAGCCATAAAATTATTTTTGAACTTCAATTAAAGTAATATCTGGTAATTCAATTAGGTTGTTGCTTTTTCTGACAACTGGAAGAAAATCCGTTGCAAATCTTACGATTACATAAAAATTACAATCTATGTATATGTTATCGCTTTCTTGCGGAATGTTGTCGTCTGTAAAAGTTATTATATTGTTGGTTATGCTGTATTTTGAGCCATCAATTTCGTTTGCATTGAAATAAATTTTTACATTTTTTACTTTAAAAACGTTCCTTTTTATTGAAAGGTTGTGGTATGTATAAGTTTTGAATATTTTAAAGCTTTTTGTGTGTCCGTCGCCGTTTGTTAATAGTTGTGTTTCAATTTTGTTATCGTTTTTATCTGTAAAATTGAATGATTTTTGACTTCCTCCGCATAAAAGAAAAAATGCTTGTAAGTTTTTGTAAGTGCTTTCATTACAATTTTTGTATAAAAGATTATATTTATATCGTCCTTCATTCCAATTTCTGTTTCTAATTTCTTTTTTTCCCGTAGTCGTAGAGATTGTCGTTGAGAATTCAAGTCCTCCGCAAAAGCAATTTGATAAATCTTCTGGAAAATCTATATCCAAGTGGTTCATATTTTTTTGTTCTTGTGTTGTGTGTTTTTTTGTTTAGGGAAGACAATTGTTAGCTTTTAATGTATCTGTAAGCTATGTATGAACCTAATCCGATTGTAGCCACTGCTCCGAGTGTTGCGCCGGCTATTGCAAGTTTATTATCTCCTTTCGGACCTGGTACACCCTGTTCTCCCTGGGGACCTGGCACACCCTGTGCTCCAGT
>AUXO015670579.1_pt1 | contig 36693 bp, 39 predicted proteins | sample 768731 | NCBI WGS metagenome assembly AUXO01 (sample SAMN02715735, study PRJNA202380) | gut metagenome | biome: sheep rumen | host: Ovis aries | place: New Zealand: Palmerston North | reverse complement strand
ATTCAAATTCAAAATAAGTTAGATAGTGATATTGCGATGAGTTTTGATGAATGTATTCCGTTTCCGGCAACTTATGAATATGCTAAGGCGAGTACGGAAAGAACTCTTAGATGGGCTAAAAGAGGTAAAGATGTTTTTGATAATGTTAATCAGTCTTTGTTTGGGATTGTCCAAGGTGGAGCTTATGAAGATCTTCGAAAATATAGTGCTACTGAGACGGTAAAAATGGACTTTGATGGTTATTCTATAGGTGGAACGAGTGTTGGTGAAGATAAAGATACAATGTATAAAATGATCGATTGGGCAATCAAATATTTGCCTAAAGATAAGCCACGTTATTTGATGGGAGTTGGGGATCCTGTCGATTTATTTGAGGGTGTAGAGCGAGGGATTGATATGTTTGATTGCGTTCTTCCAACGCGTATTGCTAGACATTCAAATGCATTTACTAAAAGTGGTAAAATTAATTTGCGTAATTTAAAATATAGGGAAGATTTTAAACCAATTGAAGATGACTGCGATTGTTATACTTGCAGGCATTATTCAAAAGCTTATTTGCGTCATTTGTTTGTTGCAGGTGAAGGTCTTGGCGGTAGACTTCTTTCGATTCATAATATTAGATTTTTAATTAAAATTATGGAAAATATTAGAAAAGCAATAGGCGATGATAGATTTTTAGAATATAAAGATGAGTTTTTAAAAGAATATCTGAAGTGATATTCTTTTATTTTTTATTTATTCCAAGCATACTGCCAAGCATGCTTGATATAATTAATATTAATATATATAGTAGATAATCTATTTTAAATTTTTTTAATAACACACAAATAATTATTAACATTATTGATAGAAAAGTGGATAATTTTAGGCCTTCAAGCCAGCCATTTTTGGTGGCTTTTTTGCCGATGTTATAACCGCCAAAACAAAATGTTATGATTGGTATTATTATTTTTATTATATTTATTATTTTGTAGTCGAAGATGTTAAAATAGTTTAAAGTTGTCATTATTAGTGTTAAAGCTAATAGAAAAATAATTGTTATTAAAGAAGTTTTTAATATATTTTTTATGTTTTGCATTAAATCACCTTTATAAAAAATATGAAAAATAATTCTTTTTTAGAACTTAATATTATTGCTTAAGTGGTGATATTATGATATACTAATTTTGTATAGTAAGGGGTGATGATGATATGGATGATAAAAAAATGTCATTTGATCAGGAACCAAGTAAAAGACTATCAGATTATATTATTGGTGAAGTAGATTCTGAGGAGGAAGCCATATCTGATTTATCTTTTAATACTGAAGATAATCAAAAAATTTCTAATGAAGATATTAGAATATGTACAGATCCAGCTAGTCCGTTTTTTATGAGACCTGAAGGAGAAGGGTTATCTAATGGACCGCATTCTTATGATGGTTTTGATACTCGTATAAATGATAATTTTAGTTCGAATGCCCACCCTTATGGCTTTGATTCTTCTCAAACGGGGAGTGTATCTGATTTTGGCACATCTCGATTTGACAGTATATCTGATTTAAATGTTAATGACGTCTCATCAGATGCTTCTAATGTGGGGAATTTGCCGTTTGATTTTACTGACACACTTCCTAAAGAGAAAATAGAGGTTTTATCTCTTTCTGAAGACAAAATGTCCCGCAAAAAGATTAGAAAGCCAGTTTTATCGGAAGATGAGCGAAAGGTAAAGCCTTCTAAGGAAACAACCAATAAACTTGTTATTTTGCTTGTTGCTGCAGGGGCATTACTTATGATGTGGTATACGACGTTTGCTCAGCCTTTAGCAACTAATTCAAAACAGGTAAAACTTGGAAAAAATGATGGTGGTTCTTGGGATATACGTTTTACAGATATGTATCAACAGAAAAAAATAGGTTCAGCTAGTGAAATTTCGTCACCTATTTATAATTCGACAAAAGCTAGTTTTCATGTTTTATTATCTAGTCCTGGTGATGAAATCACTTATAATTTAACGATTAAAAATAATGGAACATTGAATGCCAAAGTTTCTAGTATTTATGTGATGCCGGAAAATAGGGAAGGCGATGCTATTGTTTATTTTGTAGATGGAATTAATGTCGGTGATATTTTGGATGCTGGTCAGTCTACAAATATGACGGTGACTGCTAAGTTTAATCCTAGTGGTATGCATGGATCAGAAATTGTAAAAAATGTTTCAGTTATAGTTAATTATGTTCAGCGTTAAGCAAGTTTATCTTGCTTTTTCTTTTAACATTTTTTTGACTTCTAGTGCTTGATGAATGGTTACATATATTATGTTTAAACTTATTGCTATTAATAGACCCCACATGCCGATGTGCATTAGGGAAAATATTAAAAGGCTAATTATTCTTATTATAGTTCCTCCTAATGTTCCATTCATGGCTTCTTTAGCTTTTCCTGCTGCTTGCATAGATGCGGTTAATGGTGCTTGAATATAATGTAGTAGGGCTACCGGGGCTAAAAACTTTAAATAGTTTATTCCTTTTGTGGTGTTATATATTAATTTCATTGGGATATTAGAAAATAATTCAAATATCATGGTAGCTGGGATGCCTATTAATAAAGAAAAAATGATTGCTTGATTTATTTTATGTTTTACGTATTTATACTGGTGATTAGTGTAGGCTTTACTGACGTTTGGTATTAGGGCTTCAGAAATAGCTAGGGTGAAAAATGATGGCAGTAGTATTAGTGGCAAGATATATCCACTAATTATTCCGTATTCATTTATGATAAATTTGTTAGTGTAACCGCTTTTAGTTAGGGCAAATGTTAGGATTATTGGTTCTAGGAAAAAGCCAATTGATCCAATAAGACGGCTAGCTGTTGTTGGAATTCCAATAGATAAGATATCTTTGATGTTTGTTTTATCTGGTTTTATATCTTTTTTTGATATTTTAAAATTTTTGGGTATAAAAAATATGAGGATTACAATTGATGTTAGTTCACTTATTATATTAACAATAACAACGTAAGCTACGGCAAATTCTAATCCTTTTTTTAGTAGTGGTGGAAGGCCAATTATAAGGGCAATTAATCTTACAAAATCTTCAGTGATGTTTGAAAGAACGTGGGGAATCATTTTTTGCTTTCCAAAAAAGTAGCCTCTTAATATACTTGATATGCTTATAAATGGTAATACGAAGCCGATACTTATAAGTGCGTAGTAGCATCTTTCTTCTTTTAAAAGTTCATTACTAATATATTTTGATGTAAGCAAAAGGAAAACAATAATAATTGTATTTAAGATTAGGGAAATTGGAATTACTGAAAAAACTAGGTTTTTATTATTTTTACTTTCTTCGGCAACTAATTTACTTATGGCAACTGGAAAGCCTAGACTTGCTAAGGCCATTAATAGGGTAAATGTCGGAGATATCATCATATATATTCCGGTGCCTTCGGTTCCTAGAAGTCTTGCTAGAACTATTTTAATAAGCATGCTTATAATTTTAGTTATAAAACCACCTATAGTTAGGATTAATACTGATTTTATAAAAGTGTTTTTTTTCATATTAGATAATATGTTTTAAAAATGTTTATTTGACAACTTTAAAAAAAATTAAAATTAATATATAATATTTATATAAAAGGGAGGAATAAAATGGATATTGAGTTTTCTTCAGTAGAAGAACTTTATAATAGGCTAAAACCAGCTTTAAAAACAAAGCTTACTGAACTTTCAGAGTATGGGTATGGTTATTTAAAAATAGAAGATATTTGGAATTATTTAAAAGAAAATAAATGGACATATGGGCATGATTTATCACTTAATGATATGGTTAGTGATATTTTAAATGCGGATAATGAGCTTATAGATAATTATTTTAAAGAAAAAATCAATGAAAAAAGTAGAAAAATTTATCTTGATGAATTTTAATATTATCGGCTAATAAAGAGGGTGATTTTGTGAGTAAACATAAAAAAGAGTTAACTTTTGATGAATTGGATGAAAAGATAAGAACTTATATAACTGATGATGAAGAGTTAGATATTATAAGAAAGTCTTATGAGTTTGCTAGTGAAAAACATTTTGGACAAAAGAGGTTAACTGGCGAAGATTATATAATTCATCCTTTAAATGTGGCTTATATATTAACTAGGATTAAGGCTGATTTTGAAACTTTGTCAGCGGCGCTGCTTCATGATGTTGTTGAAGATTGTAATGTAAGTTTGGAAGAAATTGAAAATGAGTTTGGCCCTAATATTGAGTCTTTGGTTGATGGGGTAACAAAAATTAGCAAGTTAAATTTTTCTCATGATAATGAATCTGTAATAAATAATCAACGAAAAATTTTAGTCGGTCTTTCTGAAGATGTTAGGGTAATAATTATTAAACTTGCAGATAGGCTTAATAATATGCAGACGCTTTATGTTCATAGTGAGGCTAAGCAGAAAAAAATTGCTAGGGAGACACTTGATATTTTAACGCCTATTGCTGGAAGGCTTGGTATTAATAGTATTAAGCAGGAACTTGAGGAACTTTGTCTTCGGTATTTAAAACCTGATGAGTATTACGATATTGTTGAAAAATTAAATGCTAGTAAGACAGAACGTGATAATAGTGTAGCTAAAATGATTGAAAGTGTTTCTGAACTTTTAAATATGCATGGTATTGAGCATAAGATTAAAGGTAGATCTAAAAGTATTTACAGTATTTATAAGAAACTTGAAAAAGGAAAAAGATTTAGTGATATTTATGATTTACTCGCACTTAGGATATATGTTTCGACTGAGCAGGAATGTTATCAGGCGCTAGGTATTATTCATTCTAAATTTAGGCCTAAACCTAAAAGGTTTAAAGATTATATAGCTATGCCAAAAACTAATATGTATCAGTCATTGCATACTACTGTTTTTGGAGTTGATGGCCTTTTATTTGAAATTCAAATTAGGACATATGAAATGGATAGAGTGGCTGAATATGGTATTGCTTCGCACTGGTCTTATAAAGAAAAAGGCTCGATTAAAGCGGTTATGCAAAATGAGATGGAGCAGAAATTGCAATTTTTTAGGTCTATTATGGATTTAAAAAATTCGGAAGAGGATGCTGAAGAATTTGTAAATTCAGTTAAAGAGGAGGTATTTCAAAATACTATTTATGTTTTTACTCCGCTTGGTGATGTTATTGAACTTCCGAGTGGTTCAACGCCAGTTGATTTTGCTTATAAGGTTCATACGGATGTCGGTGATAAAACTACGGGTGCGATAGTAAATTCAAGGATAGTTCCTTTAGATTATAAACTTCAAAATGAGGATATTGTTAAAATCATTACTAATAATAACTCTGATGGGCCAAGTAGGGAATGGCTTAATTTTGTTCAAACAACGCAGGCAAAAACTAAAATAAGAGCTTTTTTTAACAGAGTTAATAAAGAGGAATTTCTTAAAAAGGGTGAAGAAATTTTAGCTAGAGAGCTTAAAAAAAGGAAAATAAGTTCGAATGTGTTTTTTGAAGATGACAACATAAATAGGATAATTACTGATTTAAAAGTTGGTTCTTTAAAAGAAATTTATAGTAATTTAGGTAGTGGTAAATTTTCTGCTTCTACAGTTATTTCATCATTTGAAGAAAAAGAAAGTGATAAAGATGCTATTATTTTAGAGAAAGTAATAAAGGGAAGTAATAAAACTGCGGATAATAATGCACTTATTTCTATAGACGGGGTAGATGATATAAAAGTTAATTTAGCTTCTTGTTGTAAACCAATTCCTGGTGATAGGATAGTTGGGTATATTACTAAGGGATATGGAATTACGGTTCATAGGATGGTTTGCCCTAATGTGTCTGAACTTGATGAGAGGCTTATTGAGGTTAAGTGGAATGATACTTATGATAAACTTCCTACTTCTATTTTAGTTAGAGCAAGTAGCTCTAGGAATTTACTTATTGATGTCGTTTCTAAATTTACAAATCAAGATGTACCGGTAAAAAGGTTTAGTACGACGCATGTTAAAGATGAGGATGTTATTAAAATAACTATTTTAGTAAATAATAAAGAGAAGCTTTTAAAGCTTATGAATGATATTAAAATGATTGATGGCGTTTTAGAAGTGGAGAGGGTTATAAATTGAGAGTACTTGTGCAGCGTAGTTTAAATTCTAGTGTCAGCGTTCGTAATAAAGTTTGTGGTGAAATTAAAAAAGGTCTTGTTATTTTTGTTTCTTTTACTTATGGAGATACGGAAAAGGAAATAGATTATTTAGTCAATAAAATTATTAATTTGCGTATTTTTGATGATGAAAATAGTGTGATGAATAAGTCTATTTTAGAGGCCGGTGGTGATATTTTAAGTATTTCTCAGTTTACTTTATATGCGGATACTAAAAAAGGCAATAGGCCTAGTTATGTTAAAGCTTTAAAGTCAGCTTCGGCTACTAAACTTTATGATTTATTTAATATGAAATTAAGTAAGTATGTTAATGTTCAAACTGGTGTGTTTGGGGCTGATATGCTTGTTAGTATAAATAATGATGGACCTGCTACAATATTATTAGAAAGGGAGGCTTCTAATGATTAAAAATAAGGTTGATTTTAAGCTTATAAATACGGCTCTTTTAGTTTTTATTATTTATTTAATATATCAAACTAAAGACTTTTGGATAGGTATAGTTAGTGTGCTTGGAAAAATTGCTTTACCATTTTTTATTGCTTTTGTAATTGCTTATGCTTTATATCCTTTTGTAAGAAAGCTTATGGATAAAAAAGTACCAAAGGCTCTTTCGATTTTTATAGTTATGTTTATTATAGTTTTTGTGCTTGGTCTTTTAATTTATTTAATAACGCCTCTTTTGTTTGATCAAACTAAAAGTTTATTTAATGGAATAGTCGCATTTTTAAAAGAAATTTCAATTAATTATAATGTTAACTTTAAAGATGTTCAAGATACTTTGTCCTTAAGTTTTAATAATATTTTGAAAAAACTTGGTACTTATATTTCTGATGGAGCGATTAACGCCATTAGTGTTTCTCTTGATTATATTTCTAAAATATTTATTGTTTTTGCATTATGTGTTTATTTTCTTTTAGATATGGATAAAATAAGATTGTTTATTAAAGAGTATTTACGTATAAAATCTGAAAGAATTTATTATTATGTTAAAACTTTAGATGATGAAATGGAAAAATATTTATCAGGGTTTATGAAAATAGTTATTATATCATTTTTTGAATATATTATTGTTTATTCTATAATAGGTCATCCTAATGCGATTCTTCTTGGAGGTTTAGCCGCGTTTGGAAATTTAATCCCATATTTTGGCGGAATTATTACAAATGTAATTGCGGCTATAACGGCTTTTGTTATTAGTCCAGCTTTATTTATTAAAACATGTATTGTGTTTATGATATTTTCATCTATTGATGGTTATGTTATTAATCCGCTTGTTTATGGTAAGACTAATAAAGTTCATCCACTTATTGTAATTTCGTCTGTATTTGTTGGCGGAATACTATTTGGAATTATAGGTATTGTAATCGCACTTCCACTTTCTATTTTAATAATTGCTACTTTAAAATATTTTAAAAATGATATTATAAAAATTAAAGAAAAGCATTCAAAAAATAAGGATTAGTTCCTTATTTTTTTAATTTCTTCTTTGGAAAGATTTGTAATTTCTAGTATTGTATTAATGTCAATATTTTTTTTCAAGCATTTTTTTAGCTATTTCAATTTTTGCTTGATAATTTCCTTGCTTTAAACCTTGTTCTAATCCTTGCTCAATTCCTTGTTCTAGTCCTTCTTCTCTAGAGTATTTAATAGTGTCATACTTTTCAATTCTTGCTAGAGCTTCTCGCTCTCATTCAGTAAGTATAGGCCCGTCTAAATTCATTTTTTCCACTTCCTCCATAAAAATTTTCACGTTTTCCTTACTTAGTATATGATTTAATACTTCATATAATTCGCTGTAAGTTCTAGAAGATAGTGTAACTAACCATAGTCACTTTTTGTAAGGTTTTCATTTTTGTTGTAATATAAATCTCTATAATATTCAACATTTTTTTCTAGTATTGAGAACTTATCAAGTAATGATTCATTAGTATATTTACTCCTTAGTTCATATATATCTTCACCTTTTTTTATATCGATATCTCTAGCATTAATATTTAATTGATATAATTCAGTATCTTCGGCTTTTTTAATATTGTCACCTTTATTTAAAATCATACTATATAATTTAGCCATATAAATAAAATTTCACCTTTTAACGTATTTAAATTCACTTCTATTTGCTTCAACATTAACTAAAACATGATCATCTAAATATACTAAAATATCAACTTTTTTTGATATTCGTCTTTGATATCAGTAGGAAGCTCATTATTAGATATAGTTATTTTTGTGGTATTTTTATCCATATCTAAATTGAGCTGTAAGATTAGAAATTCTTTTAAGAAATCAGGGTTTCTACTAAAGAAAGATTTAAAGACGCGGTCCATAGTAAGCTGAACCATAGTTTTATTATTTTTAAAATTTTCTTCATCTAATTTTTGATAATAATTTTTATCTTTTAACATATACTCCTTTCTAAACCCCTTTACTATATATATTATATAAAAATATTTGATTTCCTTTTTTAAATCATTTTTTCATATTAAATGGTGATTTAATTTATAAATATTTTATGACATTGTTTTTGTAATGCTTTTTTTATAATTAAATTGGTGATGTGATGACAATATATGTAGATGGACTTTTATTATTAAATTTTTTCTTTGATTTTTTACTTTTACTTACTACTAGTATTATTTTAAAAAGAAATGTTAGTATGTTTAGGATAATACTTGGGGCTTTTATTGGTAGTTTATCAATATTAGTTTTGTTTTTTAAGGTTGGTAATTTTGAACTTTTTTTAATTAAAATTTATTTAGCTTTTTTAATGTGTATAGTGTGTTTTGGATATAAGAATATAAAGTATTTTTTAGTTAATTTTTTTTCTTTTTATATGGTTAGTATAGTGCTTGGGGGTTTTTTATATTATTTAAATTTAGAGTTTAGTTATAAGCATTCTGGACTTATTTTTTATCATAAAGGTGTAAGCATAAATATAATTTTTTTAGTTATATTTACGCCTATAATTTTATATATTTATATTAAGCAAATGAAAATGTTTAAAAATAAGGTTATTAATTTATATAGGGTAAATATTTATGTTGGAAGAAGGGTTCTTAATTTAAATGGTTATTTAGATACTGGTAATACTTTAATGTTTAAAAATAGACCTGTAATTATTACAAATATAGATAATGTTTTTAAAAATAAAAGGTATTTGGTTCCTTATACTACTGTTAGTGGGGTTAGTTTACTTTCGTGCATTAAAGTGCGGAGGGTTGAGGTTATTGGATTAGGTGATTTTGAAAATATTTATTTGGGTTTTAGTAAAAGCATGAATTTATTTGGAGTAGATGTTTTACTTAATGGGATGATGGAGGGGAAAATGTGATTAAAAAAATAATAGAGTGGTTTAATAAATTATTTGGTAGGGATTTATATTTTATAGGTAGTGCGGATAAGCTTCCTGCACCGTTATCTAAAGATGAAGAAATAAAATATGTTACTATGGCGATGGATGGAAGTGAATTTGCTAGAGCAAAATTAATTGAGCATAATCTTAGATTAGTTGTTTTTTTAGCGAAAAAGTATGAAAATACGGGGGTTGATTTAGAGGATTTAGTTAGTATTGGTAGTGTTGGTTTAATTAAGGGAGTTAATACTTATAAACTTGGTAAAAATATTAAACTTGCAACTTACGCTTCTAGGTGTATTGATAATGAAATACTTATGTTTTTAAGAAAAAATAAAAGAAGGAGGGGAGAGATTAGTTTTGAAGATAGTTTAAGCTATGATTCTGAAGGTAATGAACTTCATTTAGAAGATGTTTTAGGAACTGATGATGATATAGTTACTAAGGGTTTAGAAGAGGAAACTGAAAAGAAAATGGTTTACCGGGAAATAAATAAGTTAAGTGAGCGTGATAGAAAGATAATGATAATGAGGTATGGTCTTTTTAATCATGAGGAGATGACTCAAAAGGATGTGGCTAGGGTTTTAGGTATTAGTCAGTCTTATATTTCAAGAATTGAAAAGAAAGTAATAAGAAAATTAAAACAATTGGATAATGGTTAGAAACCATTTTTCTTTTTTTCATAAAATGTTTTAGGTGGTTTAATGAAAATATGTGTTTATGCGATATGTAAAAATGAAGAGAAATTTGCGGAAAGATGGTATAACAGTGTAAAGGAAGCTGATGAGGTTTATGTTCTTGATACTGGTTCAACTGATAATACGGTAAACATACTTAAAAAGTGCGGGGCGGTAGTTGAATGTAAGGTGATTGATCCTTGGAGGTTTGATTTAGCGCGTAATTTATCTTTAGAGATGGTTCCTTTTGATACCGATATATGTGTGTGTACTGATTTAGATGAAGTTATGAGAAAAGGATGGAGAAAAAAACTTGAAAAAACATGGAATGATGATGTGACTAGGGTTTCTTATACTTATAACTGGAAGCTTGATGGTAATAGACCAGTAGTTAGTTTTTATTTAGATAAGATTCATAAACGTGCAGGGTATAAGTGGGTTCATCCTGTGCATGAAACTTTAGTTTATGATGGAACTGAGAATAAGACGCTAAATGAGAAAATTATCATTGATCATTATCCTGATGAAAATAAGTCTAGGAGTAGTTATTTACCTCTTTTAGAGCTTTCGGTTAAAGAAGATCCTACTGATGATAGAAATATGCATTATTTAGGCAGGGAATATATGTATTATGGTATGTGGAATGAATCTATTGATACTTTGATAAAACATCTTAATTTGAAAAAAGCTTTATGGAAAGATGAAAGATGTGCGTCGATGCGTTTTATAGGAAGGTGTTATTTAAATTTAAAAAGGCCTTTAGAAGCTGAAATGTGGTATAAAAAAGCTATAAAGGAAGCGCCACACTTGAAGGAGCCGTATGCTGAACTTGGAATTTTTTATTTTAATGATAAAAATTATATAAAAGCAAAAGAACTTTTTTTAAAAGCTTTAGATATAAAGCAGGGATATAAGAGTTATATTTCTGAATATTTTTCTTCAGATTTTTATCTTTTTGATGTTCTTTCTATTTGTGAATATTATTTGGGTAATTTTAATGAGGCACTTAAGTATGCGGATGATGCTTTAAATATTAAAGAAGATGAGCGAATTTTAAAAAATAAGCAGCTTTTTAAAAGGCTAAATAGTGTAATTTGACAAAAAAGCATGTTTATATATAATATTTTATGTTTTTAAAGGGGAGATTTTATGCGAACTTTTGCCGATTATTATGCGATTTTGGGCCTTTCTAAGGATGCTAGTGCGGAAGTGATTAACTATAGATATCATGAGCTATTTAATAAGTTTCATCCTGATGTTTGCCTTGATGAAAAGGCTAGTCAAAAATTAAGTTTTATAGTTAAAGCTTATACGATTCTTATGGACGAAACGGTCCGCTCAATATATGATTTAGAATATGATGAACATGTTATAAAAGTAAGCAATTTAAGAGCACTTAAACCTTGTTATAATGGAAAAAATAGTAATGGAAAAAATCTTAGTGAAATTACTAGTGGTGTTTTAAAAAATTTAAATTATTTTCTTTTATGTAAGGAAATGATTATAGAAAATCTTAAAAAAGATTTCATTCGTTATAATGTTAAAGTTAAGGAATGGATTATTATGGCTTATAAATATAAAAAACGTTTAGAAAAGTTATATAGTTTATATATTTCATCTAGCCTTGATACTAATATACTTGAGAAGAAAATGTATGATCTTAATAATTCTATTACTGAGTTAGAGCTTATTTGTGATGTTATTAATTTAGATTCTTCTTTAAAATTTTCTAAAAGTAATGTTAAAGTAAAAAGTTAATTCTTGTGCATTAGAATTAACTTTTTTATTGTTTTGATTTTTAAAATAATATATAATGATAATAGGAGGGATATGATGGAAGATAGACAATCAATATTTACTTATAGATTTGCCATTTCACTTTTATTTATTACTGTAGGAGCAATTGTTGCAGCAGCAACTTTGGAGCTTATATTAATTCCTAATTTAATGATTGATGGCGGTATAAATGGAATATCTATTATTTTTAATAAAATATTTGGAGGTTCATTAGGTTTAACAGTTTTTTTATTTAATTTACCTTTTATAATACTAGGTTATAATTTGATTGGAAGAAAGTTTTTGATTAAATCAGGATATGGCATGGCTTTATTTAGTGTTTTTTTAGAAATATTTGATAAGTTTGAGCCACTTATTGATGATACTTTACTTGCAACGGTTTATGGCGGAATTGCTCTTGGAATTGGGGTAGGCCTTGTAATTAAAGAAGGTGGATGTTTAGATGGAACTGAGACGGTTGCAATTCTTGTAAATAGAAAAGGAATTTTATCTGTTGGACAAGTTGTATTTATTTTTAATATTTTTATTTATGGATCTGCAATATTTGTTTTTGGACCTGAAAGGGCTTTATATTCACTTTTAACTTATTTTGTTACATATAAAGTTATTGATTTTGTGTCTGATGGCTTTAATAGCGCAAAAGCAGTTTTAATTATTACAGATGATGATAAGGAGATTTCTAAGGAAATTCTTAAAAGACTTGGAAGAACAGTTACGGTTATTTCTGGTCATGGTTTTATTTCTCATGGTGGGAAAAAGGTATTATATACAGTAATTACAAGATTTGAAGTTTCAATTTTGAAGGATATTTTAGATGAAGCTAAAGGTTCATCTTTTGTAACAGTGATGGATGTTTCTGAAATTATAGGAACGCATATTAAAAAGCTTCCTGAAAATATGTAGGCGTATGAAAAAAAATATAATTTTTATATTTTTATTAGTATTATTTTTAAGTCTTTTTAATACTTTATATAAATATACTGTGACGATGCAAAATATTTCAAGTTATAATTATTCGTTTGGAAATGCGTATTTAACTACTTCTAATATAAATCCGCCATATTTAAAGATATTTATATTAACTTTTATGTTTTTAATTATTTCTTTTGTTTTATTACTTTTTACTTTATATTTTTTAAATCATAAAAATATATCTATAAAAAATATTTTTTGTAATTTAAGTAATTTTTTACCTCTTGTAATTAGCTCATTTTTAGGTGGAATATTTCTTTTTGTAAATAAAATATTTAGTTTTTTAGTTTTATTTATAGGTTTATTTATATATTTATATTTTACTTATAAAAAAACAAATAATAAAAGGATGTTTATAGTTATTTTATTATGGATCGTTATGGCTATATATGTTTTATATTTAATATCTTCTTAGGAAGATATTTTTTATATATTATGGCTGTTTAAAAATTGTTATTTTAGTTCATTATAATTTTGAAAGGAGAATATATGGCACGTCATAAAGTTGAAATATGTGGCGTGAATACTGCGAATATTAAAGTATTAAGTTATGATGAACAGGTAGAATTATTTAAAAGATATCAAAATGGAGACTCTTTAGCAAAAGATGAATTAATAAATGGAAATTTAAAACTTGTTTTATCAATTTTAAAGTCTTTTAGTGGTAGGTGTGACTATGGCACGTCATAAAGTTGAAATATGTGGCGTGAATACTGCGAATATTAAAGTATTAAGTTATGATGAACAGGTAGAATTATTTAAAAGATATCAAAATGGAGACTCTTTAGCAAAAGATGAATTAATAAATGGAAATTTAAAACTTGTTTTATCAATTTTAAAGTCTTTTAGTGGTAGATGTGATAATATGGATGATTTGTTTCAGGTTGGATGTATTGGATTAATAAAAGCTATTGATAATTTTGATTTGTCTCACGGGGTTAAGTTTAGTACATATGCGGTTCCAATGGTTTTGGGCGAGGTTAAAAGATATTTAAGAGATAATAGTAGTGTCAGAATTTCTAGAAGTATTAAGGATTTAGCTTATAAAGCTTTAAGGGTTAAGGAAAGGCTTATAAATGAAAATTCTTGTGAGCCTTCTACTGAAGAGGTTGCTAAAGAAATAGGGGTTAGTGAGTTTGAGGTAGCTAATGCGCTTAATTCTTTAAAAGAAACTGTTAGTATGTTTGAACCGATTTATAATGATGGGGGTGATGTTATATATTTAGCTGATCAGCTTTCCAAAGATGATGGGGTGTATGATTTGGAAACTAAAATTTCTTTAAGAGAGGCTTTAGGTAAGATTAAAGAAAAAGAAAAATATATTTTGATTCAAAGATATATGATGGGAAAAACGCAGATGGAGCTTGCTTCTGAAATAGGTATTAGTCAAGCCCAAATATCACGTTTGGAAAAAAATGGTCTTGATGATTTAAAAAGATTGATTAGGTAAATGATTTTTGAAACAGAATGAATTAGTCATTTTCTTTTTTAGTTTTTAATATAATTGAAGTGGTGATATTATGTTGCTTTCTGATTTGCAAGATAAGGATGTTATTAATTTGGTTGACGGTAAAAAAATAGGGTTGATTATTGATGCTGAAGTTGATAGAAATGGCAAGATTATTAATTTTTATGTTCAAAAAAGGAGGTTTATCTTTTTTAGCGCTGGTAGGGTTTTAATAGAGTGGAAGCTCATTGACAAGATAGGAAAAGATGTTATACTAGTTAATGTAAAGGGTTAGGTGGATACATGAAAATTTTATTACATACTGGTAAATATAAAGATGTAGAAAAAAGTGGTGTAGGAAGGGCTATAGTTCATCAGAAGAAAGCTTTGGAATTAATGCATATTCCTTATACTACTAATCCTAATGATGATTTTGATATAGCTCATATAAACACTATTTTCCCTGAATCTTTACTTTTGGCAAAAAAATGTAAGCGTATGGGTAAAAAGGTTATATTTCATGCTCATTCTACTGAGGAAGATTTTAGAAATTCTTTTAAACTTTCTAACGCAGTTTCACCTTTATTTAAAAAATGGTTAAAAGGGTGTTATGGATCTGCTGATTTGTTAATTACGCCTACTGAGTATTCTAAAAAGCTTCTTCTTAAATATGATTTGGATAAAGAAATTGTGGCTATTTCTAACGGAATAGATTTAGATTTTTTTGATAGAAAAAAAGCTAAGCCGGAAGAGTTTAGAAAAAAATATGGTTTTTCTTCGTCTGATAAGGTTATCATGGCTGTAGGTTTATATATTGAAAGAAAAGGAATTTTAGAATTTATCGAGCTTGCGAGAAGACTACCAGAATATAAATTTATTTGGTTTGGCTATACTTCTCCAGCTTTAATTCCTGAAAATATTAATTTGGCTATTAGAAATAAGCCGGATAATTTAATTTTCCCTGGTTATGTTAATTCTTCTGATTTAAAGGATGCATATGCTGGATGTGATTTATATGTTTTTCCAACTAAAGAAGAAACTGAGGGTATTGTTTTGTTAGAGGCTTTGGCGATGAAGACTAAAACGTTAATTAGTGATATTCCGATTTATGATGAGTTTACAGATGGAGTTAATGTTTATAAGGCTAGGAACGTTTCAGAATTTGAGGAGAAAATAGTTGGTATTTTGAATGGAAAGCTTCCTGATTTGACAGAAGCAGGTTATAAAATAGCTAAGGACAGAGATATTAAAAATATAGGTTTTGAGTTAAAAAAAGTTTATGAGCATGTTTTAGAAAAAGATTTGATAAGATGATCTATCATTATGATAGATTGTTTTTATATGTTTTTTTTGATAGAATTTAAATGGTGATATGATGAATTTTATAATTCAAAAGAGAAATTATATTATTTTATTTTTGATTGTTATTTTATGTTTGTGGCTAGTTAGTGTAAAAAATAATCGAATTTTTTTGAAAAGTTATAGTTTTCATGATAAAACAGTTACTATTATTATTTATGATAAGGTTAATATTAAAAAAGTATCTAATAAAATAAAAAAAATTTATAAAAAATATGAAAATCTAAAAGATATAAATATAAAAAATGATTTAAGTTCTGGCGCTGATAATGAGAGTGTTCTTCTTAGTTTTTCGACTAATGAGGTAATTAAGTATTTTAAAAAAAATAAAATTAGTAAATATATTATCAATGCGGATGGTAATATTAGTGCAGGGAAAAAATACGGGGATGAAAATTATAATATTAGTATAAACAATCAAAAAAACGGCAAAGTTTTAAAAATAGTTTCACTTCAAAATAAAAGTATAGTTACAGTTAGTAGTGATGTTTATGATAGTGTTGTAGTTATAGGCGATGATATAATTAATGCTAATTTAGTTGCTCAGGCGATTAAGTCTTTAGATGTTTCTTCGGGTGAAGAGCTTGCATTTAAGTATAACTGTGAGGTTTTGTGGTATTTTAATGATGAAATTTCTTTATCTAATAATTTTTCAAAATATATTGTTTAAATTTTTATAAAAAAATCTTTGAAAATGGTGCTGAGTTGTGATAAACTGTATATAGGGTTATAAACATAAATATGGAGTGGTTAGTTATGAATGTACTTTTTGAAATACCTGATATAGCAGTTGCAATTATATGCATAATATTTGTACTACTTATAATAGTTGTTGCACTTATTATTAAGCATTCTTCAAAAAGAGTTTTGCCAATAAGTGAAGATGATAGATATGATAATGATGAAATTCATGTAACTGAAATTACAAAGGACGCTACAGATGAGCAAAGAGAAGCTAAGGAAGAACTCGCTAAAGTTTTTAGTAGGATGAGTGCTGATTTAGAAAAGCAAAAGGAAGCTTCTGATGCGATTGATGAATTCGAAAAAGAACAGGAAGAAAATGCGATTATAAGTTATAAGGAGTTACTTGAGCATGCTGAAAAGTTAAAGGCTAATTCTATTTATTACGAAAAAGATGCGGAAGAAAAAGCTGATATTAATATAAAAGATGCAAGTGTGACTTATGAAAATCACGATGATTATAAGAAAAGTGCTGCTAAGAGAGCTTTTAAAAGTTCAGAAATTGTTTCGCCAATTTATGGTATTCAAAGCAATAAAAATATGGTTAGACAAAAAAAGTCTTCAAAAAGTGAAAATCATGATATAATAAGCAAGGCTTATCAGCAAGATCTTTTTGAAGAAGAAAAGACACAGAATCTTGATTTTTTAAATTCTTTAAAGGAATTTAGGAAAAATTTATAAGCCTTAGGGCTTTTTTTAGGTGGTGGATATGAAATATAAAATATATACGTTGGGTTGTAAAGTTAATGAATATGAAAGTGAAGTTATGAGATCTTTGCTTGAAAATCATGGGTATGTTAAAGATGATAATCCTGATGTAGTAATAATTAATACTTGTACTGTAACTAATACAGCTGATAGTAAGTCAAGAAAACTAATTAGAAGTGTTAGAAAAAATTATCCGAATGCTATTGTTTTAGTTGCTGGATGTATGGTGCAAAATAAGAAGGATAATTTAGATATCGATGCAGATATTATAATTGGTAATCAAAATAAGACAGAAGTTGTTAATTATATTAAGGATTATAATAGGAAAAAAATATTTGATGTTAGAGATATTAGTAAAGCTGATTTTGAGAGTATGAGTTTATCTAATTTTGATTTGACAAGAGCTTATATTAAAATTCAAGATGGATGTGATAATTATTGCTCATATTGTATTATTCCTTATGTTAGAGGACATGTTAGGTGTAAGAAAAAGGAAGATGTAATTGAAGAGGCTAAAGCGTTAATTAAAAATGGGCATAAGGAAATTGTTTTGACGGGTATTCATACTGGTAATTACCATGATGGTAGTTATGGCTTTGCGGATTTACTAAATGATTTAGTTAGGTTAGATGGTCTTAAGCGTCTTAGAATTTCTTCAGTTGAAGCAACTGAACTTAATGACAAAGTGCTTGATGTTATTAAAAATAGCAGTGTTTTAGTAGATCATATGCATATTCCTTTGCAGTCAGGGTCTGATGAGATCTTGAAATTGATGAATAGAAAATATGATAAAAATTATTTTATTTCTAAAATAGAAAAGATTAGAAATTTAAGGCCTAATATTTCAATTACAACTGATGTGATTGTTGGTTTTCCTTTTGAGGAGGAAAGACATTTTTTAGATACTTTAGATACTATTAAAAAAATTGGTTTTACTAAAATACATGTTTTCCCTTATTCTGATAGAGATGGGACTGTAGCTAGTAAAATGAAAAATAAGGTAAATGGTAATGTTAAAAAGCAGAGAGTTAAGAAACTACTTGAAGTTTCTAAAGAATTAGAAATTAATTATATGAAAAGATTTATTAATAAAGAACTTACTTTTATTCCGGAAGTATATGATAATGGTTATTTAATTGGGCATACTGGCAATTATTTACTTATTAAAGCTAAGGGTGATGCTGAATGTGTTTCTAGGGAAGTGGAGGTACTAATTAAGGCAATAGAATATCCTTATTTAGTAAGTGAAGTAAGTGTAAAGCATTAATTGACAAAGGCATATATAAGTGTTAGATTATAAATAGAGGATATTGGAGGTTTAGTATATGAATAATGATAGATTTGACGAGAACTGGATTTATGAGCATTCTATAAAGAAAAATTTGGCTGATACTTTTAAGACAAGTTCTGATCTTGCTTTGCAGGTTGATGGTTTTAAGGAATATAAGCGTGTTAATCGTGCGAAAGTAGATAGGCAGACTTCAAAAAAATTTACAGCTATTGCTATTAGTGCCGTGCTTGCAGCTGGGGTTTTTAGTGGTATTACGGCTTTTCAAGAATATTCTCATAAAAAAGCGGTAGAACCTGTGGCAACTTTAGAGGTTGTTGATAGTATTGATGGTGATAAGGATTTGAAAGTAGAGGTTCAAAGAAATGGTGAAGCTTATGTCATTTTAGAAGATGGAAATAGAGCTTCAAGTTATAATGGAATGTCTGCTTCGGATATTGCGTCATTATCTGGATATGATGGTGATTTAGTTAATCAAAATTCTTTAGAAAATAATGGACGTCATATGTAGAACAAATGTACTTAGGCTCTAGAAATAGAGCTTTTTTTTTGATATAATTGATAATGGTGATATTATGGAAACGTATATCAAAGGTAATTTTAGAAAAACTATTTATAAATCTGATAAAGGTTATGTTATTGGCACTTTTAAAGTTAGGGATACTAATGATGAATTAATGAGTGATTATATTAATAGAACGGTAACTTTTACTGGGTATTTTTATGATTTAAACGAAGATGATACATATGTGTTTTATGGTGAGGGGATTAAACATCCTAGATATGGTTTTCAGTTTCAGGTAAGTAGTTATGAAGCTGTGAAACCAACTGATAAGGAAGGTATTGTTGAATTTTTATCAAGTGATTTATTTCCGGGAATTGGTGAGAAGCTTGCGCAGACAATAGTTGATGTTTTAGGGGAAGATGCTTTAGATAGGATATTAAAGGAGCCTGAGTGTTTAAATTTAGTGCCTAAGCTTTCTTCAAGGAAAGCTTTAAAAATTGTAAGTACTTTAAAAAGATATGAGGAAAGTCATCAGATAATTGTTTATTTAAATGAACTTGGGTTTAATATGAAGGAAGCTTTGAGTATTTATAATTATTATAAGTCATCGACTATAAAAGTGGTTGAAGATAATATTTATAGGCTAACTTATGATTTAAATGATGTGAGTTTTAGTAAAGTTGATAGTGCGGCTTTTAAGTTAAATTTAGATCCTTACGATGATAGAAGATTAGAAGCTTTAATTTTTCATGTTATGAAAAATATAACTTATCAAAATGGAGATAGTTATTTAAGCAAAGATGTTATAAAAAATGGATTTAGGAATTTTTCTAAACTTGATATTGATGATGATAAGGTAAGTGAGTTATTAGATAAGTTATGTAATGAAGATAAAATATATATTGATAATGATGATTATTATTTAAAGGATTTATGGCTTCAGGAAGATTTTATTGTAAATTCTTTATATAATATGGTAAATAAGGAACATTATAATAATGATATTGATAGTTATTTAAATGAACTAGAGGATATTCAAAATATTAAATATAATGATCAGCAAAGGGATGCGGTTAGAAAGGCTTTATCAAATAATTTTTTAATTATTACTGGTGGTCCTGGAACTGGAAAAACAACGATTATTAATGCAATTTCAAATATATATGCTAGAGTTAATAAATTAGATTATGATGAGCTTACTAGTGAACTTTTTCTTCTTGCGCCAACGGGAAGAGCAAGTAAAAGAATGAGTGAGTCTACAGAACTTCCAGCATCTACAATTCATAGGTTTTTAAAGTGGAATAAAGACACTATGGAATTTATGGTTAATGAGGATAATAAATCTGATGCGAAAATGGTTATAGTTGATGAGGCAAGTATGATTGATATTAATTTATTTTATAGTCTGCTTAAGGGATTAAAATCAAATGTAAAAATGATACTGGTGGGTGATTATAATCAGCTTCCTAGTGTTGGCCCTGGTAGTTTACTTAAGGATTTTATTTTAAGTGATTGTATTGATGTTGTACATTTAGATTTACTTTATAGACAAGATGAAAATTCTTATATAAATACTTTAGCTTTGGAAATAAAAGATGGTGATATTTCTGAAAACTTTTTAAATACTTATAGTGATTATACTTTTTTAAAATGTTCTAGTCAGTATATTCGAAAAAATTTAAAAAATATTTGTATGCAGATAATTGAAAAAGGCTATGATTATAAAAAGCTACAGTTGCTCGCACCGATGTACAAGGGTGAAAATGGTATTGATTTACTTAATAAAGATTTGCAAGAAATTTTTAATCCGGCTTCAGAGACTAAAAGGGAAATAAAGTATGGAGATGTTATTTTTAGAGAAAATGATAAAATTTTACAGCTTGTAAATAGACCAGATGATAATATTTTTAATGGAGATATTGGAATTATTAAATATATTAAATATGGTAATACTAGTAAAAGTGGTAAGAGTGAAATTTATATTGATTTTGATGGAAATTTAGTAAAATATACTACTAAAGATTTTGCTTCAATAAAACATGCTTTTATTATTAGCATACATAAAAGTCAAGGTAGTGAGTTTGAAATTGTTGTTATGCCGGTTACGAGGGCTTATAATCGTATGCTTTATAAAAAATTAATTTATACTGGAGTTACAAGGGCAAAACGCAGGCTTATAATAATTGGTGAGCCGGATGCTTTTTTGGCGGCTGTTTATAATAACAATGAATATGTAAGAAATTCTAAGCTTTTGGACAAAATAAGGTATAAATTTGAAAATTCATGAGCAGGATAAGAATGTATGCTTTGCATACACATCATATTTCTAATAGGTAGGTGATTTAAATGAAAATGAGAGACATGGCAATGATGGCTATGGGTGGAGCAGTTATGCTTGCATATCAAAAATATAATAAACCGATGATGAAGGCTATGAAAAAAACTTTTAATAAGTCAGTAAATAAAATGAATAAAACATTAGATGATATGATGTAAAAAAAGTTCTTATTAAAGAACTTTTTTTAGTGTTTTTTCATTGTTTTTAATTTGATCATCAATGATACTAGCGTATTGGTAAATTTTTCTTTTGTGACTTGTTATATAGCTTATTATAATTTCTTTTGATTTTGGTATTTTTTTTAAGGTATGTGTGTTTTCATTATCATATATTATTTGACCATCTAGTTTTTCATTTGGAATTGTTTTAAAAGTTAAGTTAGAATTTTTTGTATATGTTTCGGTGTATGCCGGCGTTATTTCTATATTTGGTAATACTAATTTATATCCAAGTTTATAAGTATTTTCATCTACCATTATAGGATATACATAAATTGGAATTAGTGGTAACCCTTCTATAGTTACTGGTGTGTAAGCATTTTCATTTAGTATTTTTATTTTTGAAGTTTCTATTAGAGCAACTGAATTTATATTGTTTAAAAACATTGCTTTTTCGTTTTCTTTCATAATTTTCCCCTCCGTCGTAATATCGATTTTAGCACTACTTAACTTTACTGTCAAATTAATTTTAGTAACATTTTTAATTTATTATTAAATTAAAATATTTTATGATAAATTTGTCTAATGATTTTGGCTATGTAAAAGGGGACTTATCCTTTTAAATATTTAAATATTTTCCATTTGTGTTTTTTTTCTATGATATTTATGATTTTATTGATAGTTAAAACAAATATTATTGATAAGATGTATACAAATATTAATTTTAAATACCACACATTTTTAAATTTAAATATTTGGCATATGTCTATCGCTAAAATGTGCCATAAATATATCCACATTGAATGGTTAGATATAAAAGTAATTAATTTGTTTTTAAAGATTTTGAAATTATGATGCTGGCATATTATAAGTAGTGCTAGTGAGCACATTATTCCATAAGATAGATAGTATATTCTAGGAGGATATTTGGAAATTTGTACTAATTGAAAAGTGTTTGTTTTAAAGTAGTAATATATGGCGAAAGTAACAAATAGTAAGGCGTTTGTAATAATAGCTATGTATCTTTCTTTGTTAGTTAGGTTATTATAGTTGTATCCGATATATGTTAGCATGCCGTATGGAATTATATAATAGAATGTTGTGTCAATTATTTTATTGGCGGTTCCAAGTTTGAGGAAGTAGCATAATTCATAAATGATATAAATGGCTAGGATTATTAAATTATTTTTATGATTAAATTTCATTTTATTAAAAATGGGAACTAGCATGCAGCTATATAAGTATATTAGAATAATCCATACATAACCAAAGCCGTATCTTGTTAGCATAAATGTTGCTAGATAATATTTAATTCCAAGCCATTCTTTAATAAAAATGAATCGCAAAGTAAAATATATTATTAAAAATATCCATGTTGGTAATATTAGTCTTTTACTTCTGGAAATATAATATTTCAATGCCAATTTTAAATCATTTTTATCATTAATTTTTTTATATGATTTTCGGGCAAGAATTGATGATAAAATTACCATAAGAGGCACATCAAAACTTCTTAGCATCATTAACCAGTTTGGGGCTCCTATATGGGCTATTATAATTCCGGTAAGTCCTATAAATTTTAAAAAATCTATATAGTAAAGTCTTTTATTTTTATCCATAATTCCACCTTAATTTATAATAATTATATCATGTATAGTGTTTCTGGGAACTATTAAATTTAATTTATTATGATAAAATTTTAATGCATTATTAAAATAGCAAAATAAAAACTCTAACAATATAGTTAGAGTTTAATATTTATTGGTAGCGAGAGGGGGATTTGAACCCTCGACACCACGGGTATGAACCGTTGAGGTATTATTTTCTTGGATTTTTAAAATCCTTTATTTATCAAAGAAAAACAAGGGTTAACGTAAATTTGCTAAGTGACACAAACTATCACAAATTATCATAAAATACCATAAAATATTAAATATTATGGCACAAATTATGGCACAAAAAATTAAATGAGTAATTTTCAATATCTATGCAGAGAATAAAGGTTATATGTCGATGCAATAATTTGTAAAAAAATATACATAGCTGTCTTATTAATTTAAGGCAGCATTTTTATGTTAGAAAAAGAGGTGAAAAAAAGATGCTTTAGAGATTTTTAAATTAAATATAGCTTAGATTATCAATTTATGTTATATTTTTTTAAACTTCTTGTTTTTAAAATACTATTGTTTTTTTTGATTATATGTGTTAGTATATCTGAGAATTATAGAATTTTAATTTTTAGGAGGGAGTTTTTCATGAAAATAGTATTAATGGCAGGTGGTAAAGGAACAAGGTTATGGCCATTATCAACTAATGATTTACCAAAGCAATTTTTAACAGTTAGGAATATGAAAAAATCTATGTTAAATGTTACATATGATAAAGTTAAAAAAATTAATAAAAATATTTATGTAGCTACGCAAAAAGAATATGCTGATGTTGCACTTTTTCAAACCGAAAAGAACACTAAAATTATAACTGAGCCATATTCACATGATACTTTTGCTGCGTTTTTAAATGTTGCGGTTTATCTAAAATATGAAGAAAGAATAGATGACAATGAAGTAATAGCTTTATTACCAGTTGATCATGATGTTTCAGAAAATTTTTATAAAATTTTAAGCGAGGCAAAAGCACTTTTAGATGATAGCAATAGTGATTTTTGTTTGGTAGGTATAAAACCAACATATCCATCAACTCAATATGGATATATTATGCATGAAAATTCATGTGTTAAAAAATTTTTAGAAAAGCCTGATGAAGACAAAGCCTCTAAATTAATTAATAGGGGAGCGGTATGGAATAGTGGTATTCTAATATTTAAATTAAGTGCTATGATAAAGATTTCAAAAGAATATTGTTTTTATAATAATTATCAAGAATTTGTAAAATTATATAATACTTTACCTAAAAACAGTTTTGACTATGAAGTGTTAGAAAAACTAAATAATATTATGATAGTATTGAGTGAGGAATCTTGGATGGATTTAGGAAATTGGAATACTTTATATGAAAAAATTTCTAAGTCAGACGATAATAATACAAATATAATAAATACTGAAACAAAGGAAGTTAAAAACTTTGGTGTAAAAAATTCTGTAATTATTAATACTCCATATGGTTTAGCTTTATATCCAAAAGAAATAGATAACAAGAAAACGTTTAGGAGATGGGGTTGTTATGAGATTTTAGACAATTATTCGTTTGATAAGACATCTATAGAAATAAAACACTTAGAAATATATCAAAATAGAAGTATTAGTTGTCAAGCTCATAATTTTAGAGATACATTTTGGATGATACTTGATGGGTATGGTGAAGTAATAATAAATGGTAGTGTTTCAAAAATAAAAAAAGGTGATATATGTAATATCAAAGCTGGTGACAACTATGCAGTGAAGGCTGTTCAAAAACTTGATATTATGGAAATTCAGCGAGGAGAAAAAGCAACAGATGGAATAGAGAAATAATAGAATATGGATGTAGTAATATATCAAAAATATAAAAGATTTTTAGATGTCATATTATCGCTTTGTTTTATTGTTTTATCTTTACCAATTATGATAATAATTTTTTTGGTTTTGTTTCTAAAATTCAAACATTTCCCGCTTTTTTTACAAAAAAGAATGGGAAAGAATTATAAACCATTTAACATTTATAAATTTCAAACTATGGTAGATAATTCAGAAACAATTTTTAAGTATTTTCCTAGTGAATTAAAGTCGGAATATTATAAAAATTATAAATTAGAAGATGACCCTAGAGTTACTAAAATAGGTAAGTTGCTTAGAAAGACATCTTTAGATGAATTACCTCAATTGTTGAATGTTTTAAAAGGTGATATGAGTTTGGTGGGACCGAGGCCTGTTGTTTTAGAAGAATTAAAAAAATATGATAAACATAGTAAAAAATTACTAAAAATTAGACCTGGTATGACTGGTCTTTGGCAGGTAAATGGTTATGACTATTTAACATATAATCAAAGAGTCAAATTAGATATGTTTTACATTGATAATATGTCATTAAAATTGGATATAAAAATATTCTTTAAAACATTTATTGTCATTTTTAAAAGAAGGGGAAGTAAATAAAATGAAGAAAGAAATTATAGTTGTTATGAAATTTATTCCAGCACCTGCATATAGTGGTGGAGCGAAAAGAAATTTAGCATGGCTTAAATTTTTAAGTAAATATTATAAAGTTAATTTAATTGGATATTTTGACAAAACATATAAGGATGATAAAATTTTTGAATTAGATAAGTATGATGTTTCAATATATGGATTTAAATTTAAACGTAATTTGGTTAAGAATACTTTTAAGAGTTTATTTTTGAATAAGTCATTTATTAATATTCAGTATTATAATTCTGAAATAAAGAAAACTTTGAAAAATATTCTTTTTGAAAAAGACATAGCTTTTGTAATGTGTGAGGAATTAGCAATGATGAATTATTGTAATGATTTAAATGTTCCCGTTTATTTTGATGATCATAATATTGAATATGTTCTAATGAGCAGAACAGCTAATTATAATAAATTTCCTTTAAACTTAATACTAAAAAGGGAAGCTGGTCTTATTAAAAAAGAAGAAATGAAAAGTTTTAAAAAAGCCGATAAAATATTTACGGTTAGTGATGCAGATAAAGAATTGATAAAGGGTGATTACAAAGATAAGGTTTATGTAGTTAACAATACTTATGAAAAGTTACCATATATTTCAAATGTTCAATTAAAAAAATCTATTGTATTTGTTGGTAATGTTTCTTGGAAACCAAATTTACATGGATTAAATCATTTTATTTCTAATATTTTTCCGAAAGTTTTGGAAAAAGATAGTGATATTATTTTTGAAATTATAGGTTCTAGTATTCCAAAAGAGATAAAGAAAATTAATAGTCCTAATATTAATATACATGAGAATGCTAGTGAAAAAGAAAAAAATAGAATAATTGATGAAAGCAAAATATGTATTGTTCCGGTTTATTTTGGTGGAGGAACAAGAATAAAAATTTTAGAGTATTGGTCTCATTATAAACCAGTTATTAGTACGACTATCGGAGCTGAAGGTCTTTCACTTTCTAAAGGAACTTTAATATGTGATGAAGATTCATTATTTGCTAATAAAATTATTCAATTAATTAATAATGATGATAAGCTATATAAAATGGGTCAGGATAATCATAAAGTTTTTATTAAAAATTATTGTGAGGAGAATGTTTATGGAGATACTTTATATCGCACCATCAATTCCAAATAATTTTTCAAGAGTTAGGACAATGAATCTTCTTAAATCTTTTAAAGCAAATGGATGTAAGGTTACAGTAGTTGCTTTATGTATTGATAAGAGAGAACTTGAATATTTGAAAGATTTTTCTGATGATATAATTGTTGTTAGAGGGTCTAAATTTATATCTTATATTAATTGTTTTATTTCCTTATTTTTACCTATACCTTTACAAAATGCATATGTGTATAGTTTTAAATTACATCGTTTGCTATCAAAACTTTCCAAAGAAAAGTATGATTTAGTTTATATTAAGAGGCTTAGAATGGCTGGTTATGCTAAACATTTTAATAAGGATAGAGTTTTTATAGATTTAACTGATAGTTTGACTAAATATTATGATAGGGTAAGGAAGTATTCTAAAGGAATTGCTAAAATTGTAAATACTGAAGAGTATTTTAAGCACTTAAAGTATGAAATTAAAATAGTGAGAAAGTATAATACAGTAATTTGTTCTTCTAATGATAAGCTGTATTTAGAGAAAAAGCATAATGTAAAACTTGATAACATGAGAGTTATTTATAATACTATTGATACTAGTGTTTGGTATAATAAAGATATCAAGAGTAAAAAAAATAGAAAAAAAATAGTATTTTCTGGAGTTATGGACTATATGCCAAATATATTAGCTGCCGAATTTATAATTAACGAGATAATGCCTAAGTTACCTTTAGATTATTCTATTACTTTTGTTGGTAAAAATGTTCCTTTGGAACTAAAAAAATATGAGTCTAGTCGTATTCATTTTACAGGATTTGTTAAGAATATGAAAAAGGAATTAGAAAAATATGACATTTATTTATGTCCAATTTTAGCTGGATCTGGAGTTAAAAATAAGATTTTACAGGCTTCCTTAGTAGGGCTTCCTATAATAGTAAATCATTTAGGAATTGAAGGAATCAAAGAAGGTTTTGAAAATTATGTTTTTCTCGCTGAAAATGCTGATGATTTTGTTTGTAAAATTAATTATTTGAATTCCATAGATGTATCTTCGAAAATTAAAGGTGGACAAGATTTTATAAGAAAATTTTATGATTATAAAAATTGTACGAAGGATTTGATAAAATGAAAAAAATAATACTTGTTTATCATCAAATTGATGAAGATGATCCATTTATGAGTGTTAAACTTAGTGAGTTTAAAAAGCAGATAAATTATCTAGTTCATAAAAAATTTAATTTTTGTAATGTAGCTGATTTAATGAGAGAAAAAAAAGGTAATCATGTTTCAATAATTTTTGATGACGGTTATAAATCTATACTTCCAGCTTTAGATTATCTTAAGAATAAAAATTTAGAATATTCTATAGCGGTTATTGATAGTAAATTAGATACTAATACATTTTTAAGTAAAAATGATTTAAGTGGTACGATATATTTTCACACAAATAATCATCTTGATTTAACAAAGCTTTCAATTCCGGAAGTAGAGAGTGAACTTTCATGTGATTATGAAAAGTATTCTTTTTGTGTGGTTTATCCCCAAGGCAGGTATAATAATGATGTTATAACAGTGGCTAGTAAAAATTATAAATATGCTTTATCCTTACTACCGTTTCATGTGACAAAGTATTCTAAAAACTATGAACTTCCACGAATTTGTGTGAATGGTTATTTGAAATTTTTAAAATTTAAATTATTTGTATCTAAGTTTGGTAATATTTATTTACATTTAGCATTTTTTAAAAGAAAAATTTTAGGTCAGGATTATTTGAGCAGGTGATTTTAATGAATATAAAAAATTTAAAGTATCATTTTAGCTTTAAACAGTTATTAAATTATTATAAGTATAAAACATCCAAAAAAAGTAAGATTCTTTCTTATAGACCTGTGTGGCTTTTAATATATGTATCTGATCTTTGTAATTTAAGATGTGCGATGTGTCCACATCATAATGGTAAAAATAATGATTTTTCGTTTCAAAAAACTTTAACAAAGGATTTTATGAAGCCGGAGTTATTAGAATTGATATATAAAAAGTTTCCTGAAAGTATTTTTGTAATGTTAGGAGGGGTTGGTGAACCTTTGCTTAACCCTTATTTTAAAGAACTTGTAGATATTACAGCTAGAAATAAGAAAAAAATTAATTTGATTACTAATGGGGTACTTTTAAATGAAGATATGGCTGATTATTTACTTTCAAATAAATATGTTAATCAGATATCTATTAGTTTAAATGCTTCTAGTAGAGATGAATATATTGATATTTGTAAGATTGATAAGTTTGATGTAGTTTGTAATAATATAAGATATTTGATTAAAAGAAAAAAGAAGCTTAAATCAAGCGCGGAAATAGTTATTAGTGGTGTTTGTAGTCATGAATTTTTAGATAAAGCGATAGACTTTTTAAAATTTTGTGACGACTTTGAAGCTGATAGAATTGATTTGCATCGTTATATTGATTTTGATGTAAAAGGTGGCCTTAAAGATATTGATGATATGACAGATGACTTAGAAAGAGTTTATGAATTTGCTAAAAGAATTAAGACTAAGGTTAATTTGCCACATTTTATATCCAAAGAAACTTATAAGAAGAATTGTGATTGGTATTTTAAAAATTTATCATTTGATGCTCTTGGAAATATGGGAAGCTGTGGCAGAGTTATTAATCCTGATAAAAAATATGGAAATATAAATGATGATGGTGATATATGGAATAATGAATACATGCAGTCTGTTAGAGCGAAGTTTTTAACACCAAGTGATGTGGTTACTAAGTATTGTGAAAAATGTGTGGAAAATCATACAAGGTAAGGTGAGATGCTATGAATTTATCTTTTATAATTTCCAGTATAGGTAAATCGGATAGGTTAGATAATTTAATTAACCAAATCAATTCTTGGTTTGATAATAAAGAATTAATATTAGTTGATAATAGTCGTGATAAAGTTTTGTATGAGAAATATTTTAATAACAATAAGTGCAAGTATGTTTATGAGAAAAAAGCTGGACTTAGTTTTGCTAGAAATAGAGGGGCTCTAGAAGCTAAATATGATATGCTTATTTTTTTAGACGATGATGTTGTACTTGGAGATAACTTTAAATCTGTCAACTTTAAATCATTATATGATAATCATGACTTTGGAATTGCTGGTGGAAAGATTGTGGTTAATGAAATACCTGATTATTTGCCAGAAAAATATACTTATCTTGCTGGTGAAAAAGATTATGGTGATGAAGTTATTGTTATGCCAAAATATAAATATCTTGGGGGATGTACTTTAGTGATGCGAAAAGATGTGTTTAATAAAATAGGTGGATTTGATATTAATTTTGGACATAATGGCAATAATATTGGAGCTAATGAAGATGTTATTATGCAAGAAATGATAAGAAAAAAAGGCTTGAAGGTAATTTATGATCCACAGATTTTAGTTTATCATTTTTGGAATGAAGAAGAGGATAAGGCGATTTTAAGAGTAAGAAAACAAGGTATTATTGACCGAATTACTGATAAAAAATATTTTACTTTTAGAATGATTTTAAGATTAATTAAATATAATATTTTTATTATGATAAATGGTAATAGGAAAAATTTATCAAATGAAAAGAAGTATGATTTAGAAAGGTATAGAAGTTATGTTAAAGGTAAGTGAATATTCAAAGATCGATGATGAGTTAGTAGAAAAATGGAATGATCTTTGGAAAAAAGCTTATAATAAAACATTTTTTAATTCTTACGATTGGTTTAAAATTTGTCTTGATGTCTTTAGCTATGAAAAAATACTTATTATAGGTATTTTTAACGGGGATGATTTAGTGGCTTTATTACCGCTTGTTAGCTTTAAAAAATATTTTGTCTCACCTGGTGAGAGATATTTGGATAATACGACATTATTAGTTAGGGAAAATTCTAAAGAGATAATTTTATGTTTAACGGATTATATAAAAAACAATAAGTATCAGATTATTTTAAATGAGGTGCCTTTAGAAATTACTGAAAGATTTGATGTGCTTAATGAGTTCGCTTCAGATAATCCTAAAGCTGATTTAACTGATGGTATTCAAAATATTATTAAGCATAAAGAACTTAGGTATTTGAAACGTATAAAAGAGAAAAATAAGAATTACATTAGTTTTGATATTTATAGTGGACCACGATCCTTTGATGAAATTAATAGAATATTTAAAATAGAACAATCTAGTTCTAAGATTAAATCAAAAAAAGATCTTTTTAGTGATGAAAAAGCTAGAAAATTATTTAGAAATATTTCGAAAACGAAAAGTTCTTTTCTTATTATTTTAAGATATAATGATTTAGATATAGCGCATTTGTTTTCGGTTTGTGATAGTAATAAGGTAACGGCTTATCATATGGCGTATAATTATGATTATGCTTATTTACAACCCGGAAAGCTTATTTTTTTAGAACTTATGGAATATATGATTTCTAAAAATTTTGAAATATTAGATTTTTCAAGAGGTAATAGTGTTTTAAAACGTCACTTTAGTAATGGTAATGTTAAAAAATATAATATATATATAAACTGTAATATTTTTAAAGGCTTTATTGTCTATATTCATAAATTTATATTTAAAGTTAAAGGTACTTTGTTTTACAAAAAGATTAAAAAATTAATAAAAAGAAAGTAGGCTTACTATGGAAAATATAATTGTAATAGGTGGTAGTTCTGGTATTGGCGAGGCTACTGTGAAAAAAATTCATGAAAATTATCCAAGTTCTAAAATAATAGTTGTGGATAAAAAAGAATGTAATTATGATTTTGAATATGAGTTTTATAAATTAGATCTATCTAATAATAATGAGGTTTTAGATTTTGTTAATTATATAAAAAATGTACCTGTAAAAGCATTAGTTAATTCAGCGGGATATCAAGAAAATATGGATATATTAGATCTTTCATATGATAAATTTCGTGAAATGTTTTCAGTAACTTTGGAATCTATATTTTTAATTGAACAGGCTGTTTCAAATACTATGATTGATAAAAAAATAGCTAACGCCTCAATTGTAAATGTTACTTCTATACATAGTAATATTATTAGAGAAATTGCTCATTATTCTTCGTCTAAAGCAGCTTTGGGGATGCTGACAAAAGAATTTGCTTATAGACTTTCGAAGTATAATATAAGATGTAATTCTGTTTTACCTGGTTCGATTAATACTCCTTTGCTGCAAAAAGATTTATTTAATGATAAACTGTTAGAGGAAGCAGCACAGCAGATTCCTTTAAAGAGACACGGCAAGCCAGAAGAGATTGCTGAGGTAGTGTTATTTTTAATTTCAAATAAGGCTAGTTATATTACTGGTTCAGAAATAGTAGTCGATGGTGGATTATCTTTGGTAATATAATTTGGAAAGGTTGAGAAAAAAGTGTTTGATAAATTTTCTATTAATCTTGCTTTTAGTGATAAAGATATTTTAAATGATTATTATAAATGGTTATCAATTTGTTTTGATAATGATATAAAGTTTGTTAGAATATTTTTATGTAGTTTTGGTGTTAATGCTTTATTTGATAAGGAATCATTGAAAATTTTAAAGAATATACTTGATAAAGCATTGGAAAAAGAAATAGAAGTTTGTTTAGTTTTAAATAATTTTACAGATTATAATGTTAATACTTATTTGGATATTAATGATAAAAGATATTCTTGGCTTAATAATCCTTATTATTTTAAATATAAGAAAGCTAAAAATTTTTTTAAGGTAGTTGATAAAGATTATTTTGAATCACTTACTAGAGTTTTAAATGTCATCGAAGAATATAGTAATGTTAAATATATAGAACTTATGAATGAAATTGATCAAATTGAATGCTCAAATATTATTCTTATAAACTGGCTAAATGACTTGATACTGCTTTTAAAAAATAAATATGGTGAAAGATTTGTTTATTCTTCTAGTATTTCTAATCATAGATTGTTTGAAAAATTTAGAAAGAATATAAATTGTTATGTTGATTTGCATTTTTATAGTTTTCCCTATGTGACAGCAATAGAAAATATCGAATATATAAATAGTAAGGGAGATATTTTATATTTGGGAGAGTATGCCAAATATTCGGATAGTTCTTATTTAGATTCTTTGGAATCAAAAATATATTTTGTTTCAGGGCTGTGGGGGTTTTATTTTTATAATTTAAATTATCCACCATTACACTGGTGGTGGCAGGATTTATTAAACGATGAAGAATATATTAAAATTATAGATGTTTTTAAGGATCTTTCGGCTAAGTTTGGTAAGGTTAGAGGTATTTCAAAAGGTAAAACAGATTATAGGATTTATGATAAAGTCTCTGATGTTAATGAAAAACAAAAAATAAAGGAGAGATTATTAAATCTTTTAAAACATCCTTTATTTATTTTTGATGAATTTAAGAATATTAAAAAATTTATTGGTAGAAAGTTTGTAAAACAATCTGATGTTATTTTTAGAAATATTATTCTAGAAGATAAAGTAATTTATTATCTTGAGTGTAATAGTAATATCGTTTTTAATGGTAATTTTAATGGTAAAAAAAGTATCAACTTGCTTACAGGAGTGGAAAGTAAGTGTAAAAAAAATATTCCTAAGGGAATATATATTATTTTTTAAAACTAATACAGAATGGTTTTTTGATATGAAAACTGGATTGATATTTTAATGTTTTATTTAATTTGAAAATTGAAATATTGTCTGAGTCTACATTACATACTAAAAGAAAGTTTTTATAAAAGTCCATGTCACGTGGATTTTTTCCATATGAGGATACTGTTTGAATTAGCTTTGGATTAGTTTTATTACTGATGTCAAAAACATTTATTAAATTTGTTTCTCTGGCACTAGTAAATAAATAATTTTTGTATATTTTTATTGCGCATCCGTTTCCATTAGAAATTTTGAAACTATTAATTAATTTATAATTTTGAAAGATAAATAATTCGTTAGATTTTTCACTTATTATATAAAAAACATTGTCTGCAATTGTAATGTGTCTTGGTTCAGTATCGCCTTTAAAGTTATATAAACATTTTAAATTCATATTACGATCAATAAGTAATAGGCGATTATTTTTATCGACAATGATTAAGTTATCTCTGTATTCTTGGATACAGTGAGGAAGAGAATTTTTTATATGATAATTGTATATTAAGTTAAGATTATCATATAAGCATATATTTTCACTATCATAATTACATATTGATATATGGTTTCCAACATTGATATAGCACGGATTAATCCCATATGAGCTATTCTTTATTATGGTATTATTATCTAATATCATAATAAACCCATCAGCCCATTTTTTGTTTTCGCATATGAAATATAATTTTTCATTTTTAAATTTTAAATATGAACAGTACATAGGTTCATGATATGATTTAATATAGCATAATTTTCCATTATCAAAGCTTAGTTTTATTAAAGCATTATTATTAGTATATGTGCCTATATATAATTCTTGCATAAGTTATCCGTCCTTTTGTAGTTATTTTATCAAACTTGGTAAATAAAGTCTATATTTTATGGTATAATACATGGCTAAGGAGTTGGACGCTATGACAAGTTTATTTATTTCTAATGAGCGAGATGAAACAATAGAAAAATATTTATGTGATTCTTTAGAGTCTGATGTGCATTATTATAATTATTCACAGTTTCAAGAATTTGAATCTATGCTCGAAATTGCAGATTGCATTATATTATCAACTCATTTGTCTGAAAGTGAGTTTAAGAAAATAAAAAAGCACATTAACGATACTAGCAAATTATATTTTTTTAATACTAATTATTTTGCCAGCGGAAATATTCCTTATGATCCTCAAAAGTTATTGTTTGGATATAATGAATATAGGTTTATAGATAAAATACAAATACCTATAGCTGAGCATTGTAATTTGAATTGTAATAGGTGCTATCACTTTTCAAATCTTCAAAATCAGGAAAAGTTTTATGATTTTGAAATATTTAAGTCCGATTTGAAATGTCTTAAAGATTTTGGCTTTGAAATTAATGAAATAAGATTTTTAGGTGGTGAACCTTTATTATCGGATGAATTATTTGATTTTATAAAATTTGCTTCTTCTATTTTTCCTTATACTAATATGAAAATTATTACTAATGGTGTGAAGCTTATTAATTTTAGTGACGAATATTTAAACAAGATAAAGGATTCAAAAGCAATAATATCGATTTCAGTATATCCACCTGTTATGAAATATATTGACTCTATCGAATCTAAATTAATAAATAAGAATATACCTTATGAGATATTTAGAGTTGGTAATGTTTTTAATAAAATATTGATGGAAGAAGAAAATAAAAATTTTGTATCAACTGCAGAAGAATGTGAAAAGTGTATTATGATTTATAACGGAGTTGTAACTAGATGTGCACCATCTATTTTTATAAATATATTTAACGAAAAATTAGATTGTAATTTTCCGGAGGAAGAGTTTGATAGAGTCTATGATTTTGATAGTAGGAGAGAAATGCTTCAATATTTAGATAGTCCTTTTGAACTTTGTCATTATTGTATGGGCGATAGTGATCCGATTGGTTATGAATGGGAAAGAACTGATTCTAAACGATTAGTGAAAAAAGACTATATTAGATAATTATTGATAGACTTTTGATTGGCTATTTGTTAGAATGTAGTTGGAGTGATATTATGAAGAATTGTTATGTATCAACTTTTATTAGTGGCTTATCTAATTTTGTAGAAGATAGAATAAAAACTGATTTTTCTGACGTTGAAATTATACAGGTTTTAGATGGATTAATTATTTATAAAACTAGTGATAAAGAAAAAGTTTTAGGACTTAAATATGTTAATAATACATTTTTACTTTTGGGCTTATTAAAAAGTAACGGATCAACTTTTAATAATGAAATGAATGATTTGACACAAAGATTAAATTTGAATTTTGATGTTATAAAGAATCATATAAAAAGGTTAAAAAAACGAAGTTTTAAAATTCTTGCAATTGATAAGAATCAGCCGGTAAGTATTAATTATAATATTATAAGTCGTTTGGAACATAAAATTTCAAATAATATAGGGGCTTTTGTTAACAAAAGAAAACCTGATTTAGAATTTATTTTTTTGAGACGGACTGAAGGATTAATGCTTTTTATGCTTAAGTTAACTTATAATAGAATTACAGAGAGGTCTTTGCAAAAAGGAGAGCTTAGGCCAGAACTTGCATATACTTTAGCAGCTCTTGCTAATCTTGATAGTAATAAAATTGTTATGGATCCATTTTGTGGACATGGGGCAATTCCAAGACAAATTGTTAAAAATTTTAATTATAATATGTGTTTTGCTAGTGATAATGATGAAGAATTGGTAAAGACTTTTAAGAATGAATATAAAAATAATAAAAAGAAGCTTTTTATAAAACAAAGAGATGCTTTAAATCTTTCTTATTTTGATGATTGCTTTGTGGATGCGGTTGTTACTGATCCACCGTGGAATATATATGATAGTAAAGATGAAGATTTTTGTTTATTTTACAAAAAAATGCTTGATGAATTTAATCGTATTTTAAAAGATAAAGGAGTTCTTGTCATTTTAATGGGAAATATAAATGATTTTGAAAATGCTCTTAGTATTGTAAATAATTTTAATGTAAATAATAAATATAATATTTTAGTTAATGGTAAGAAAGCAAATATATATGTTTTATTTAAAAAATAGTAAGTTAAAAAGAGATTACCTTAATACATTGAATTAATGTGTAAAGTTGTTTTGTTATGAATAGTTTGATTAGTAATAATTTAGATGCATGATTTTGTGCATCTTTTTTGTTTATTTTGAAAAAAATGGCACAATTTATGGCACAAAAAAAAGAATTTGACCCTCTGTAAAAATCAAATTCCCTTATTTTTTTAGTGGTAGCGAGAGGGGGATTCGAACCCTCGACAACACGGGTATGAACCGTGTGCTCTAGCCAACTGAGCTATCTCGCCAAATGAATGACAAA
>AUXO014641581.1_pt1 | contig 36749 bp, 30 predicted proteins | sample 768731 | NCBI WGS metagenome assembly AUXO01 (sample SAMN02715735, study PRJNA202380) | gut metagenome | biome: sheep rumen | host: Ovis aries | place: New Zealand: Palmerston North | reverse complement strand
CTTCGAAAAGTCTCCGGGGGAATTATTTTTTGAAATGTTTTGGTATTATATTTCCGGAGGTTAAGTTATGGAACCAATTTATGTGCCAGATGCTGGATCTGTTAGCGATGGTTATCACACATTTGACGAACTTTATAATCAGCGAGCAATTTTATTTGCAACTATTGTAAATTCTCATCTTGATATTTCATGGAAATCATTTAAACATGAAGATGGACATTATTGCTTTGATAAAAATGGTGATTGGTTCATAGTTGGTATCGATACACCTGAAGGTTCTTACACTTATCATTACGAAACTGACAAATATTGGGATATATTTAAATGCCCGGTTCTCGAGTTCGGAAAACATTGGGACGGACATACTGAAAAAGATGTAACTCGTTTATTAAGTTTATGTAAAGTTAATAGTTTAGAAGGTGTAGAGATATTTAAAAATTAAAGGAGAAAACAAAATGGAAAAGAGACCTTATGTAAATTACGCAGCTACGAAACAGGCTGCACCTCAACCTAAAGTTCAGGAAGAAGTAAAACCCATTGAAGAAAGCGTAGCGGCTAATGCTCCTGAGGTGGAACCCACCGTAACTCCTGACACAGAGAAGACAGTAATAAAGAAGACTCCTTCAGTTGAGAAAGTAAATGATATTGCTGAGACTGTTAAGTCAGTCAAAGTTGTTACTGTAGATTATTTAAATGTTAGATCAACTCCTGACTATGATGCACCGAATGTCGTTGACCAGCTTAAGAAAGGTACACGTGTAAATGTATCAAAAGAAGTTGGTGAATTCTCAGAGATTGGAACTAATAGATACGTAATGACTAAGTATCTTGCATAACAGTGCCTATAGGGCATTAATAAAGATTCGTTTGAGACTCGCGAATGTAAAAATAAGGAGTCTCTATGCTTTTACCAAGGAGAATTTTATAACATGGAAAGTTTGGTATCACAGATTCAAAATGCTGACAAACAAAATCAAACAAACGAAAAAACTTATACTACAAATTCTAAAAATACAAATTCGATGTGCGAGTATCTTAGAGACCATATAATGGAAGAACTTGAAGGTGCTAAAGATTATATGTCAAAGGCTATTGAGCTAAAAGAAACATATCCAGCATGGGCATCAAAATTTTATAAAATGGCTGAAATGGAAACTGAACATGCAAATTGTATGAATAAGATATTTGCTAGTATGGGTGATACTGATGAATCTTGTCATGATTCTATGTATAAAGAAATACTTGAAGCTTATACCAAGTATATGACTGATATAGGAACTATGAAGAAAATCTATTATTCATAAGTATCCTATTTCTTTTGGTACTTTTTATGCGAGGTATGAGTGTCTTGTAAATAAAAGAACGGCCTGGTGAACCGTTGCTCCTTTCAAGAGGCACTGAAAAAGTGTAGGTAAAGGCATTCGTATCTCGTATAAAGAGTACCAAAAGTCGATTGAAAGGAGAACTAGTAATGCCTAAATCACCAAAAACAAATATGAATCAGGGGTCAAAAAACAAAATAAAGCCACCTGAGTCAATGGATGAAGCAGAAAAGTTAGGTATATCAATGGCATACAATTTAGTATTACAAAGATTGCAAGATGGAACTGCTACATCACAAGAAACAACCCATTTTTTAAAATTAGCAACACAGCAGGCCAAAAACGAAAATGAATTAGCTAGAGCAAGAATTGAAAAAGAGAAAGCTCAAGCTGAAGCAATTAAGAAATCTGATCATGATAACGATTTATATGAAAGAGCATTAAATGCTTTTAGAGGTTATAGTGGACAAGATGTCAACGACGATCAAGACATATACTGAATTAATACAACTACCAACTTTTGAAGAAAGATTCGAGTATCTTAAATTAAGAGGAGTTGTTGGAACAGACACATTTGGCTATGATCGATTTCTTAATCAAAATTTCTACAAATCAAGTGATTGGCGCTCTATTAGACATAAGATAATTTTAAGAGATATGGGTTGCGATTTAGCCTGTGAAGGTCATGAAATTTATGGTAGGGTCATAATTCACCATATGAATCCTATAACAGCTAATGACATAGAAGAATCAAGCATTTATTTAATGAATCCTGAGTATCTTATATGCGTTAGTAATGATACACATCAAGCGATACATTATGGAGATGAAAAATTACTTAGGAAGACAGAATTCTATGAACGTCAACCAGGTGACACTAAACCTCCATGGGCCTAGAAAAGGAGATGTTTCAAAATGGATCTATATCCTGCTAGTAGCTTAACACAGAAAACAAATAATTCAGCTATTAATAATCTTTATATGAATGATTTACAGCAAGTCTCCGGAATGGATGGAGCTAGAGCTGTGATTACAACACCTAGAAGTAGAATAGCAGTTTTCGATAGTAATGATGATATTTTCTATATTATAGGTACAGATGCTAATAATAACAAAAACATTGTAAGATGTAGATTTGTTGTAGAGCCTGAACCTAAGCCTGAAGATTTATTTGCTAGTAAATCTGAGATAAAGGAATTGAAAGGAGAAATAGATAATGTCCAGCAGTCTATTCGGGAACTCACAGCTGCAGTCACCTCAGCAATCGGCTCAAGTGCCGACACTAAATCTGGATCAGAATCAGGCAGCAGCAATAAAAAATTTATACCAAAGTCTAAAGGGGAAGGCAAACCCTCTGGAACTTATGAAGGCTCAAATGGCCAATAATCCCGCATTCCAGAAAACGATGGAACAGATTAAGGCAGCAGGAGGAGATCCTGAAAAAGCTTTAATGAATCAATTGGTTTTAAATCAAATAAATCAAAATGGAATGATGCAGATGATAAACCAAATACAAAACATTTGCTTATGATTCAGCCGATTTAATCATCGACTATTCATCATAAAATATTGATGAAAGGAGGAGAAAAGCAAATGGAAGAGAAGTCTTTATCAGGCTCTGATGCTCTTAGTATCCAGGCTATGACTGACCGTAACAATGGTAGTTTCATGTCTGGTGACGGACTTGGGCTCTTCTTCATCTTTGCTCTGTTGCTTATGAATAATGGTAACTGGGGCGGAAATGGAAGACCTTATGGAGTATCAGAAGGTGAGCTCGCTGCTAGTCAGGCAGCACAGACCACTCAGCTTCAGATGAGCAATCTTCTTACTGGTCAGCAGAATAATCTGTTTGAGATTGCTAACATGTTTAGCAGTCAGAATCTCTCAATGATGCAGCAGAACAACACTAATCTGATCAATGCAATTCAGGGCTTTAACAATGTTCAGGCTCAGATTGCCAACCAGACTAATGTTCTGGCAACTCAGATTCAGCAGCTTGATGCTAAGGTGAGTCAGTGCTGTTGTGAGATTAAGACACAGATGCTTCAGGATCGTCTTGACGAAGCTGAAAGACGTAATGTCATTCTTCAGAACTCCCTTGACAATGCTAACCAGTCCCAGTATATTCTGGGTCAGTTGGGAAGATTTGTCGCATGGGCTGGAAGTGGCTCTCAGGCAGCTGTAACAGCTGGTTGACGATGTGATTTTATATCACACCTAAGATTTGAGAGGTGTGTTTAAGTCACTCGTTAACTCGGTAGCTAGCGCACCTCTCTATCTTTTGTTAACTCTTGAAGGTGAGACTATGTTATCTAATACGGCTACTCCAAGATATTATGGTGAATTTCGTAGGAAAGTAGAAAGAGGCGAATTAATTGTCAATCAGTATGTTTCAATGGAAATGAACCGAATTGATGCATTAATAGCCAATCCAGATATTTACTATGACGATCTAGCAGTAGAAGGATGGATAAAATTTTGTGAAGGTGAGATGACCCTTACAGATGGATCTGATGTTAAATTATTGGATACATTCAAATTATGGGGTGAGCAAATCTTTGGATGGTATAAGTTTGAGGAATATTCAGTTTATATTCCAAATATTCGAAAACCAGGTGGAAAGCGCTTTACAAGAAGACGTAAGGTTAGGCTGATCCATAAACTATTCTTGATTATAGGAAGAGGTAATGCTAAGTCATTGTTTCTTACATTTATACAAGCATACTTCTTAATAATCGATACCTCCACAACGAGCCAAATCACTACGGCTCCGACAATGAGACAGGCTGAAGAGGTCATGGCGCCCTTCAGAACTGCCATAACTCGTGCTAAGGGTCCATTATTTCAGTTTCTTACTGAGGGTAGTATAAATAATACTACAGGGCCTAAAGCAACCCGAGTTAAATTAGCAAGTACTAAAAAGGGTATTGAAAACCTTTTAACTAATTCTGTTCTTGAAGTTAGACCTATGACAATAGATAAGCTTCAGGGACTAAAATGTAAAGTTGCTACTGTTGATGAGTGGCTTTCTGGTGATACTAAAGAAGATGTTACAGGTGCGATTGAGCAAAGTTGTACTAAGAATCCTGACTGGCTTATGGTTTGTGTAAGTTCAGAAGGTACAGTAAGAAACCAAGTTGGTGATACAATCAAAATGGAATTACTCGATATACTCAATCCTGAAACCAAGTATAATAGTATACAAACATCTATATGGTATTATTGCTTGGATAGTAAAGAAGAGATCGAAGATTCAAGCATGTGGATTAAAGCTAATCCCAACCTTAAATTAGATGGTGAGACTGGCACCATATCTTTTGAAACTTTGGCTGCTGATAAAGAACGAGCTGATAATGCTCCTGGTGTCAAGAATGATATTTGGGCCAAAAGATTTGGTATACCAGAATCAGGTATGACATATTTCTTTAGCTATGCAGAAACTTTACTTCACAAAAAGAAATCATATAAGGGAATGCCTTGTGCATTAGGTGCAGACTTATCTCAAGGAGATGACTTCTGTGCTTTTACATTTCTTTTCCCTTTAAGTGGCGATGCTTATGGTATAAAAGCAAGATCTTATATTTCATCTTTAACTTATAATAGGCTTCCAGTAGCTGGTAAAATAAAGTATAATGAGTTTATAGAAGAAGGAAGTTTAGTAGTATTGGATTGTACAGTATTAGATATGATGGCTGTATATGATGATCTAGAAGAGTTTATAGATGAATATGCATATGATGTAAGATGCTTTGGCTTTGACCCATATAATGCTGCTGAATTTATGGAAAGATGGGAAAGAGAAAATGGCCCTTATGGAATAGAAAAAGTAATACAGGGTGCCAAAACAGAATCAGTACCTTTAGGTGAGCTCAAGGTTCTTTCAGAAGAAAGATTACTTCTTTTTGATGAAGAACTTATGAAATACACTATGGGTAACTGTGTGGTTTTGGAAGATACAAACGGAAACCGTAAGTTACTTAAGATTCGTCATGATCAAAAGATTGATAATGTCGCAGCTATGATGGATGCTTATATTGCTTACAAGTTGCATAAAGAGGAATTTTATTAATATGTGAGGACTAATTATGAGTAATGTATATATTATAGGTGATAAGGATTATTTAATGCATCACGGAATAAAAGGCCAAAAATGGGGCGTAGAAAATGGTCCTCCGTATCCGTTAGATCCTAAGAGAGATTATACAGCTGCAGAGAAGAAGACTAATGCTAAAAAAATAGTTAAAGAATATCGTAAAAATTTATCATCAAAAACAATAGACGATATAGATATAACTAATTTAAATATAGATGATGTCGATTCGTATATAGATAATCTGATCGGTAAATATGGAAATATACCAGTTTCTAAAACATTAAAATACAATGATTCTTTATATTCAAGAATAAGACATGATATACGAAGAAATATTAGAAATGCACAATCTAAGTATACAGAAAATGAATGCCAAGAAATAATATCTAAAAACGGATTTAATAAAATCGATGACGGAGGTGGATTTATAAGTTATAAAAAAGAAATAAATGATTATAATCCAAAGTCTAAATTAAAAATAAGAATAGCGCAAGATGGTTTTGACACAAGTGATATAAATGGTTTAAAGAATACTATAAATTTAATTTCAAAAGATTTTAAATCTTATGATTCTAAGATAAGAAAAGCTATGGCTGATAAAATTATAGATGATTATAAAGATAAACCATGGGATGACAAATATGAAAAAATGTCAAACAATGAACTTAAAAAAGAAATAATAAGTAAACTTGGTGATTCTGGATATTCAAATTCTAAAGGATACATAAATGTTAGAATTATGGATCCAAATTATATAATGGTTGGATACGATGATGGTGGTTTGTATGGTTATCATTATATATCTGCAGAATATGATATGAAAAATGATAAAATAAATGATTTAAGTTTTGATGGATAATAAAAGGAGGATTTACCCTTATGTCAAATAGAAAAAATGATTGAAATATTGGTATTTGAAGGCAATTATTATGATAATGAACAAGATACATTATATATAAATGATAAAACTTATAAACAGTTAAAAGATAGTTACAATAATGCTATAAATGAATATAAATCAGAAGCATTTAGATTAGCAGATAATATAGTTGGTAAATATGGAGATGTTACTATAAAAGGTTTGAGCGATTACAATAAACTAAAATATAGAGAATTAGTTGAATATTTATTAATGGCTAATGATGGTTCATATGCAACAGCTTATTTAACTGAAGATGAAAAACTTGGAAGATATTAGTAAAGGAGACTCAAAATATGGCCGATACAAAAATATTGGACGATGTTAAAGCATATTGTCGAATAACTCTAGATTCAGGAGTGACCGCTTATGATGAAGAGCTTATCGGCCATATAAACACTGTCCTAATGGATTTAAATCAGATGGGTGTAGGCCCTGAAGGTGGATTCATACTTGAGACTGGTGATGAAGTATGGTCTCAGATAATACCAGATGCTATTAAATATGCAGGTATTAAGGATTATGTCAAAATAAAGACAAGAATTTTATTTGATCCTGATGCCTTCACACCAAATGCTATGAATTCAGCAATTGAAAGATTAAAAGAAATAGAATGGCGTCTTAATTATAAAGCAGATGCAGAAAGAGAAGGTATACTGTCATGAGTGAGTTTAAATATCAAATTTCAGAGGATTCAGATTACCTCATGCACCACGGCATAAAAGGCCAAAAATGGGGCGTAGAAAATGGTCCTCCGTATCCTCTTTCTCCATCTAAAGATTATAGTGCTGCTGAAAAGAAAGCTAATAAAATTGTTGGAAAAGTTAATAAAAGATACAATGCTAAGAATCCATTTTTAACAAGTGTAAATAAGTCTAATAATGCTTATAATATAATTAAAGATATATATAAAGAAAAAGGAAAAGTTGGTTGGGGATCAGGATCTGTAATTTCTAATAAATATCGAGCATATAAAGATATGGATAAAAGTGTACAAGTAGCATATAAGAAATTAAATAAATTAAAAGATAAATATTCAAGTCAAGAAGATATTTTAAAAAATATTGCAGCCATTCAAAAAGATGTAGATAATATAGTAAAAGAGATGAATAAAACTAGAATGAGTAAAGAACTCACAGATCTTGGAAAATATTATTTAAAATCCGGTAATGGGATGCAAATAATTTTAGGTATACCAGGAAGAATGTTATCCGAAACTTTAGACACAGCAGATCTTAATGATCGTTTGAAAAAAGGAGAAATAAAATTATAAAAGGAGGTCCTAATAATGGCTAAAACAGATTGGAGTTGGGACCAACATAAGTATAAAGCTAAAGAGTGGGTTAATGGTAAATGGCAATATATTTATAATACAGCTAAAAACACCTCTAAAAAAGTACAAAATAAAGCTGATCAAGTATCTAAATCAGCAAAGGTATATGTTAATAATGCATACAATGCAGGAAAAGCAGTTGCCGAAAAAACTTATAATAATGGTCGATCAGCTATTACCACAGCATCCAATACAATTAAAGATCAAACAAATAATATTATAGATAAAGCTCAAAATAAAGTAAATTCAGAAATTGATATAATAAAACAAGCTAGAGAAGAAGCTAAAAAGTATATAGAAGAGAATCAGAAATCGAAAGCTTTACCAGCTGCTGCTATAGTTGGCATAGGAATACTTAGTTTAATAGCCGCAAGATTGATTGTTACGGCAGCTTCATTATTAGTTGCATCTAATGAATTTGCTAAACAAGCGAAAACATGGAATGACGATAATACTAAACAAAGAGAAGCTGCTAAATCTGATGATCATCCAACAAAAGCTCAACCAATGACAGATAATCAAAAGCAACAGATAATGGATCAAATAAATCCAAAGTATAATACCAAGGATAGTGGTTGGGCTAATAATTGTTATAGCTGTACATTATCGTATGATTTAAATAGACGTGGCATTTCTTCATCAGCAATATATGATACCGACGGGGAAGCATTTGATAATATAGCAAATTGTTATCAAGACGCTAAAAATGTAGACATTACAGCTAGCAATCCTCAAAAAGGATTTTCTAAAGAAGAAAGTAAAGAGTTTGTAAATAATATTATAAATGATTATCCAGACGGAGCCTACGGCAATTTGTGTTTAACATGGACTCCTCCTTTTGGGTTAGTTGGCGGGCATAGTATTGTTTGGGAAAAAACGGATGGTAAGGTTATATTTAGAGATTGTCAAAGCAATACAATTTATGAATCAGAAGATGATATTTATCGTGTTTTAAGAAAATCCGGATATGTAAATTATTTTAGAGCAGATAATCTTGAAATATCAGATAAGATGGCTAGTTATGTAGACGTCGATGATCAAGTTATGATTGCTGGAAATAGAAAGGGTAAGAATTATGACAGCTAATGAAGGGTATAATATAGTTAAACAAAGTATTGGAACTAGAAAAATTATAGCCTGTATAGAGTATAAGGAATATTTCTTATTCAGCACAGTTCCAAACAATTATAAAGCTATAACTGATGATCAGAAACCAAATATGCCATTAGATTCATCATTTATCATCAATAAAAATACAAAAGAGGTTTCAGTTTTTAACCCTTTAGTGTTAGATGTTGGTGATGAGTATAAAATAATAGATAATTATAAGTAAGGAGATTCAAAATGGCCGATTCATATAAAAAAGTAAATGGTCGTCTTGTCAATAACAGAGGTGAATGGGTTTGGAATGGCGAAACATATGAATATGTGACCGGTCATTCTGAATGGCTTCCATTGGTATTTAAATCTGATAATGATGCTAAGAAATTTGAACATCTTGAGAAAGTATGGAAAGCCGAACAAATAATTAAATATTCACATGACAAACAAGAAGTCATGTTGGCTAAAGAATGGCTTAGAAATAATCGAGCCCAACATTCAGATATGTTAGATTCTAATGATCTTACACATTGGGATAAAAATTTCAAAATACAGGACCATAAATATTTATCAAGATTTATAAAAAATGGAAAATGGCGATACGTTTATGGTGAAACGAAAAAAGCCAATTCTGAATCTGGAACAACTAATAAATTTGATACACCGAAAGTCACCATTGACAATTCTGAATGGAAAAATGGAAATTACTACTATGATTATAATGATAAAACTGGTAGAATTTCTATGAGCAAAGATGGAAAACAACGTCTTAAAGATTTAAAAAATGAAGCGAAACAGACAAAGAAAGATTATGAACGCTATCAAAGAATGAGAGATAGTGGCGCTTATAAACTTAAAAATCTTTACTATGAAGACAAAGATGGCAATACGGTAAGAGATCCTGGTAAAGTTGGTGGATATATTAGAAATCAGGAATCAATGGCTCGTGCAAAAGATGCAGCAACGTATGCTCAGTATAAAAGAAATTTAAGAATGGCTGAGGAAGAGAAGGCTAGATTAAAAGAATATAGAGCAGAATGTCGAAAAGCAGCAAGAAAAGAGTTTGTTGATAGTATTGCTGATAAAGGAATGAGTATTATAAATAAACTATTTAAACGAAAGTAAGGAGGCCTGATATGTTATATAAATCATATCTATCCCATCACGGCATAAAAGGCCAAAAATGGGGTGTAGAAAATGGACCTCCGTATCCGTTAAACGATGTCGTAAAAGCTATCGCTTATCGTGGCGGAGAAATGTCAGACGGTAGAAAGGTCATGAATTTCACCAAGAAAGATGTTCGAAAAGCTAGGAAATTAGTTAATAAGAATATGAAAACCATGACTTCTGAAGAGATAAAAGAGTATAAATCTCGTTTGCTTCTTGAGAAAGAAATGGGTGAAATTCTTGGAACTGATACCGCTGATAAGATGATAAGAAATCTTAAGAATAAAGCAGTCGAAGCAGTTGGTGATTCAGTCAAACAAAGTGGAACAAAGATGCTTAGTAATCTTGAGATAAATGCTGTTGGAGCTGCTATTGAAGCTGTGTTTGGTCCCGATGTTAGAAATATGGTAACTGATGGCATAACCAAATATCAGGCTGAAAATAAGAAATCAGAGAAAAAACAGAAAAATGTTGATAATCGAAATGCTGCTAAAGAGAAAGTTGTAAATCTTAATACCGCTTATAACAATGCTAAAGATGATGAAATAAAAGATATCATTAAGAACATGATTCGTGAAAGTGGAGAAGAATTTAGCAGATATGGAGCAAAAGCCAAACAAGAAGCTCCAAAAGCAGAAACACCAAAACAAGAAACAAAATCTGAATCATCAAAATATGAAAGAGTTCAAGGTGAGATAGTAAATGATACTCCTAAATCTGATAATGATTACAAATATGCAGATAAAGAGAAAGTAAATGGTGAATGGCGCTATTATTATGAGCCCACTTACTATGATAGTTGGAACAGTGATTATTTACTTCCAGGATCTAGTGGAAGTGGAAAATCTAAGAAAAAACGTAAGAAGAAATAGGAGATAAGTTATGTCATTTATAGATAGACTATCACATGCCTGGAATGCATTTCTAGGAAGAGATCCGACTAATGATCTTGTTCAGTATAAAGATCTTGGGTATGGATCTTTTTATCAACCAGATCGTCCACGACTTACGATGGGTAATGATCGATCAATTGTTAATGCTATATACAATAGAATTTCCGTTGATGTAGCTGATCGTAAAATTATACATGCAGAAACAGATGACAATGGACGATTTAAGAAAGAAGTAGACTCTGACTTAAATAATTGCTTAAAATTATCTGCCAATATTGATCAAACAGGCAGAGCACTTATAGAAGACGCTGTAATAACAATGTTAGATGCTGGAGTAGTTGTGTTAGTACCAATTATAACAGACGTAAATCCAAATACTAATGCTTTTGACATAAAAGATATGCGCGTTGGTCGTGTATTAGAGTGGTATCCAAAACATGTAAAAATTAATGTATACAATGAACTAGTTGGACAAAAACAAGATATAATAGTTGATAAGAAAACAGTTGCGATTATAGAAAATCCATTTTATTCAATAATGAATGATAGAAATTCAGTATTGCAACGACTTATAAGAAAGTTGAATTTGCTAGATGCAATAGACGAACAATCAGGAAGCGGTAAATTAGATTTAATTATTAAATTACCATATACAATAAGAAATGACGCAAGGAAAGCACAAGCAGAAGAAAGAAGAAAAGATATAGAAAATCAATTAGCAAATTCAAAATACGGAATAGCTTATGCAGATACCACAGAGTCAATAACACAGTTGAATCGTCCAGTTGAAAATAACATTATGAAGCAGGTCGAATATTTGACGAGTATGCTATACAGCCAGTTAGGTATGCCTGAGTCGGTGTTTAATGGAACTGCTGACGAGCAAACTATGTTAAATTATATAAATCGAACTATCGAGCCAATTTTAGCTGCTATTACACTTGAAATGACTCGAAAGTTCCTGTCTACTAATGCTAGAACTCGTGGACAGAAAATAATCTTTATTGAGGAGCCGTTCAAGTTAATGACTGCAAGCAATATTGCTAATATCGCAGATACGTTGACTAGAGACGAGATCCTGTCTTCTAATGAACTCAGAGCTCAACTAGGATTCAGGCCAGTTGATGATCCAAGGGCTGATGAGCTCAGAAACAAGAATCTAAATGCTACAGATCAGCAATTAGATAATCCAATTCTGACTAATAATGAGGAATCTGGTGAAGAATCTCCAAATTATGAAAGTCCTTTGGATCAACCTTTAAGCAATTTTAAATAAAATAAGGAGGAAAAAATCAAAATGGCTAAAAAGTACGATTTTAGCGGTTGGGCTACTTGGAATGATGCCTTATGCGCTGATGGTCGCGTGATTAAGCACAATGCCTTTAAGGATAATGATGGAGCCATTGTCCCGCTTGTTTACATGCATGGACACAAAACTCCTGAAGATATTATAGGCAATGTATTGCTTGAGAATAGAGACCAGGGTGTATATTGCTATGGATCATTTAATAATAATCCTCAAGCCTTGGCCGCAAGAGAAGCTGTAATGCATGGTGACATAGATCATTTGTCAATTTATGCAAATCATCTTAAACATCAGAACAAGAATGAAGTAATTCATGGTGATATTAAAGAGGTTAGCCTTGTAATATCTGGGGCAAATCCTGGTGCAGTCATTGATTACGTTGATCTTGAACATGGTGAAGAAGGTGAAAGTGCAGCTATCATTTTCACAGATTATGTGATTTCGAATGCTCCCGGCGAAATTAATCTTACAATTTCTCATGCTGACGATAAGAAGGAAGAGGAAGAAAAGAAAGAAGAGCCTAAGGCAGAAGAGAAACCTGCTGAGGAGAAGAAGGAAGAAACCAAAGCTGAGGAGAAATCTGAAGAGAAGAAAGAAGAATCTAAGGAAGAAACCAAAGCTGAGGAGAAATCTGAAGAGAAGAAAGAAGAATCTAAGGCTGAAGAAACCGCTGAGCATGCTGACATGAAAGAAAGCGGAAAAACTGTAGAAGATGTATGGAATAGTTTTAGTAAGGACCAGCAAGATGCTGTTTATGCAATAGTTGCCATAGCTAGTGCTTCTGAAAAGGATCTCGATGAGCTTATGCAGTCTGATTTGTCAGAAGAGTCTGAGGCTTTAAGTCATGCAGAATCTGATGGAAAGACTGTTAAAGAAGTATGGGATACATTGTCAGAAGAACAGCAGAGAGTAGCTGCCTTTATTATAGCTGACACGTTACAAAATTTAAAAGGAAAAGTTGAACATTCCGATATTAAAGGAGGAAATGAGATGGCTAGAAATTTATTCGAAACAAATGGCGAAGAGCAGCAGGAGAACGTTCTTACTCATGATGATATGGTAGCGATTCTTGCTGACATTAAGACTGCAGGAAGTCTTAGAAATTCTGTTCTGCAGCACGGTATTACGAACCTTGAGGTTATGTTCCCTGATGATAAGTATGCTAATGATGGCACTCCTATCATGGTTCAGAGAGATCAGGAATGGGTATCTGATGTACTTAATGGAGTATCTAAGAGTCCTTTCGCTAGGATTAAGTGTGTATATGCAGATATCACCGGTGCTGATGCAAGAGCAAAGGGCTTCCTTGGTTCATCTGAGCTTCATAAGGATTCTAACGGAAAGCCGTTCCGTGATGCAAAGGGTAACCTTGTAGATAAGAACGGAAACAGAGTATATAAGGAAGAGGAAGTTCTGCCTCTTATCAAGAGATCCGTATCTCCTACAACTGTATACAAGAAACAGCGTCTTGATAGAAATGATATTATCGATATCACTGATTTCGATATCGTTGTATGGCTTAAGGCTGAGATGAAGGTTATGCTTAATGAGGAAGTTGCTCGCGCAATTCTTATCGGCGATGGTCGTGCTGTATCATCTCCTGATAAGGTTGATGAAGCTTGCATCAAGCCTATCTGGACAGATGATGACTTCTATACCATTAAGGCAGCAGTTACTGTTGAACAGACCGATACAGATGATACTGTTGCATCTAAGCTCATCGATATGGCAGTTCTTGCTAAGAAGGATTACAAGGGATCTGGTGCTACTGTTCTCTTTGCTAATGAGGATTACATTACTCGTATGCTTCTTCTTAAGGATACCATGGGTCATAGACTTTATGGCACTGAGGCAGAGCTTGCATCTGCAATGCGTGTAACTAAGATCATTTCTGTACCTGTATTCCAGGGTGCTACTCGTGTTGATTCTAACGATAAGACTAGAACTCTTGTTGGTATTATTGTTAACCTTAAGGATTATCGTGTTGGTACTGATAAGAAGGGCGCTGTTACTATGTTCGATGACTTTGATATCGACTACAACCAGGAGAAGTACCTCATCGAGACTCGTATGTCTGGTATGATGGTTATGCCTAAGGGTGCTATTGCACTTGAGACTGTACCTGCTGGTAACGGCTGATAATTAGAGAGGTCCTGCTATAATGGACAATTCAAAATGGTGAGGTTTTCTTGATATGAGTAGATGGTATGGAAAGATTGGATTTTCTGTTCAAGAAGAAACGTCTCCTGGCATATGGAATGAAGTAATAGTTGAGAAGAACTATTATGGTGATATTTCAAATAGATCACGCCGATGGCAGCAAGGTCAAGATTTATTAGATGATATTACCATTACTAATGAAATCATTATTACTACAGATCCTTATATTATAGAAAACCTCACTAATATTAGGTATGTTGAGATTATGGGTATTAAGTGGAAAATAGCTAATATTACTCTTAATGCCCCTCGACTTACTTTATCATTAGGAGGTATATATAATGCATACCAGAGTTGATCTTCAGAACAAATTGGAAGAATTTCTGGGAAGTAGAAATGTATATTTTCAACCTCCTAGTAATGTAAAAATTAAATATCCTTGTATTATATATGATATTGCAAAACCAGATGTAGGGCATGCAAATAATTTCATATATATGTACACAAAAGCGTATGAAGTAACTATAATCGATCAAAATAAAGATAGTGAATTACCTGATAAATTTATAAGATTTTTACCTTATATTTCGTATTCACGAGCTTATCCTGCTGATGGATTATGGCACTTTGTATATAACCTGTATTTTTAAAAGGAGGAAGTAAAAATGGCAGATTACGCTATTCAGTGGGACCAGACTGGTGAAAGACTTTACGAGACTGGTGTCGATCATGGTGTTCTTTATCTTTATGACAAGACTGGTGTTGATGTTACAGTCGGAACAAAGACCTATAAAGCTAACTATATTAATGGTGTAGCATGGAATGGTCTTACTGCAGTTAACCATTCTCCCGAAGGAGCAGAGGCTAACGATACCTATGCTGATAACATTAAGTACCTTACCCTGCGTTCAGCAGAGAACTTCAAGTTTACTATTGAAGCTCTTTACTCTCCTGAAGAGTTTGATGCTTGCGATGGTACTGCAGAGCCTATTCCTGGTGTTATGGTTAGCCAGCAGGCAAGAAAGATGTTTGGATTCTGTCACAGATCAAATGTTGGTTCTGATACTGATGGCAATGATCATGGTTACAAGTATCACCTTATTTGGGGATGCACCGCTGACCCTTCAGAGCATAACTATGAGACCATTAATGATAGTCCTGAACCGGCATCTCTTAGCTGGGAGATTTCAACTGTTACTCAGGAAGTTGGAACTATTAATAATGTAGAGTATAAGCCTACTGCTAAGATTACTATCGATAGCACAAAGCTTGATACTCAGGGCAAGACAAATCTTACAACTCTTCTTGGTATTCTTTATGGAACTCCTGCTGGAGAAGGTGGAACACCTGCAGCAGTACCTGGATGCATGCCTAGTCCTAAGGATGTTATTGCTATTATGTCAGCAGTTGGCTGATGGTAAAGATTTAAAGTTGTGGGCGGCAACTATAAAACCGCCCTTTCTTTTTAAATACTATATTAATTTACTTTTGAAAGGAGTAAACTTATGTATAAAACAAGTGTAACTTATGAAAATTTTGATGGTGAGAAGGTAACAAAAGATCTTTATTTTAATCTTACAAAAGCTGAAATTACAAAACTTCAGCTTAGCTATGAAGATGGACTTGATAAGTATATTGATTCTATAATTCATCCTCTTTCTGGAAAGCCCGATCCTAAGAAGATTATGGATCTTTTCGAGATGCTTATTGTTAAGGCTTATGGCATAAGAACTGAAGATAATAAATTTAGAAAAAATAAAGATCTTGCAGAAGAATTCCTTTCGACAGATGCTTATTCAGAGCTTTTCATGCGTCTTATTTCTGATGAAAAAGCTCAGACAGAGTTCTTCCTTGGTATTATGCCTAGAGATGTTGCTGCTAAGGCTCAGGCTGAACTTGATAAGCAGAAGACTCCTGAAACTACAGAAGCAGAAGTCGTACCTATGCCCTCCTCATCTAATTAATATATAAGGAGGATTGTTATGTTAACATTAATAATTCCTCCGGCAGATCTTTTTGATGAAGAAACAAGTAAATTTATAAAAGTCAAGGGAACAACTCTTCAGTTAGAGCATTCTTTAGTTTCAGTTTCAAAATGGGAATCGAAACATCATAAAATCTTTTTAGATGAAAATGTTAAGAAGACTCCTGAAGAGATGCTTGACTATATAAAATGTATGACATTAACTCAAAATGTAGATCCATTAGTATATCTTTCATTAAATTCAGAAACGATCAAGAAAATAAACGATTATATACAAGATCCTATGACAGCTACTCATTTTAATGAAGACAACATAAAAAAGACATCAAAAAAAGGTCCACGACAAGATGAAAAGTTGTCAAGTGAAATGATATACTATTATATGGTAGCATCACAAATACCATTTGAATGTCAAAAATGGCATTTAAATAGACTTTTAACTTTAATAAGAATTTGCGGTATAAAGAATCAAGATCCTAAGAAGATGAGCAAAGCTGATTTAAATAGTAAATATCGTAGTGTAAATGCGGCAAGAAGAGCTGCTCATAGAAAACCTTAAACTTAGGAGGAAAATTCAAAATGGTGACTATTTCTTGTGTTCCTAAATTTAAAAAAACTGATAGTTACCTTGAACGACTCAAAGAGGTAATACACTCCGGGTTATTAGACAGATATGGTAAACAAGGAGTTGATGCCTTAAGAGATGCTACCCCAAAAGATACAGGAAAAACTGCTGAATCTTGGACTTATGATATAAAAAGAGAAAATCATACTGTGACTATAAATTGGAGAAATACTAATATTGAGGATGGAGTTCCGATAGCAGTTATATTGCAATATGGTCATGGAACAAGAAACGGGGGCTATGTTAAAGGTATTGATTATATTAATCCAGCCATGGCCCCTATTTTTGAAGAAATAGCTGAAGAGGCATGGAAGGAGGTTAGGAAATAATGGCGTATGATGTAGAAGATAAAGTCGTCCAGATGCGGTTTGATAACCGCGAGTTTGATCCTAATATTGATGCCTCGATTAAGAGTTTGGAAAAACTTGAAAGATCCCTTCAGCTTGCAGATGGCACAAAGGGATTACAAAATATAGAAAAATCAGCTAAAAATTTTAATCTTAATCCTGCTGTTACAGCTGTTGAAGGATTAAAAAATGGTTTTTCAGCTATGGAAGTTGTGGCGATTACAGCCATTTCTAACATAACAAACAGAGCTATGGCGATGGGTAGTCAACTCATCAACGCTTTTGCTATAGCTCCTGTAAAAAGTGGTTTTGCAGAATATTCTGAGCAGATGAATTCTACTCAGGTTATTATGTCTAACTTAACAGATACAACCCTGCCAGAAGTTACTGCAGCATTAGATGTATTAAACGAATATGCAGATAGAACTATTTATAGTTTTGGTCAGATGACTCAAGCTATAGGTAAGTTTGCAGCAGCCGGAGTTGATCTTGGTCCTGCTACTAAAGCTATTCAGGGTCTTTCATCTGCAGCAGCAACAGTTGGTGCTAATAACCAGCAATTATTTAGTGCTTATTATAATTTAGCTCAGTCATTACAGCTTGGATATATGCAGCTTATTGACTGGAAATCTTTAGAGAACTCAACTATTGGTAATAAGACAATGCGTAAAGCATTTGTTGATACCGCTGTTCAGATGAAGAAGTTTACTAAAGATTCAGAAATAGCTAAGAAAGCATATTCTGATTTTAGAGGTAGTTTAAGTGAGAAATGGCTTACTACAGATGTAATAATTGAGACTTTACAAAAATATTCTAGGCAGATAAAAGAATTTGAAGATGGATTTTATGCAGTAGATGCCGCTGGTAATAAAGTTGGCAAAGCATTTGAAGAAATTAAAGATTCTGCTACTGGAGTAACGAAATATGTTAGTGAAACTTATGGCACATTAGAAGATTGGGAAGTTGAATTAGCATCAACGGCATTCAAAGCAGCTACAGAAGTTAAGTCTTTTAAACAAATGTGGGAGACATTAACAGAAGCAGCTGGTACTGGTTGGGCTGAAACTTGGAAAATAATTTTCGGTGATTTGGAACAGGCTAAACATCTTTGGACAGAAGTTTCAAAACCTATCGAAAAAGTAATATCTGTATTTAATGAAGTAAGAAATACTGCTCTTGAGGCTTGGGCAGCTCTTGGTGGAAGAGAAGATTTACAAGCTACATTAATAAATTTGTCTAAAGCTTTTGGTACACTTGGCGATACAGTCAAGATGACAATAGATAAGATATTTGGAACAACAACTGTTGTCATAGATAAATCAACTGGTGCAACAAGAACAGTATCGAATTTATATTTAGAGTTTTTAAAAGCGACAAGAGTGTTAAAGATATTCTCAGAATATCTTATAATGTCTGATGAAGAAATTGACAAGGTATCAAGTAGCTTAGCAACATTACTTAAACCTTTACGAATAGTAGGTAAGGTATTGAGTTTTGTTGGTAAAGCTCTATTATCTATTATAGTAATGGGTGTAGCTATAGTCCAAACTATAATCGATATAGCAGCAAATCTTGATATTATACCCGGTATTATAGACAGTATATTTGGTGCTGGTAGTTGGAATAAGTTTCTTGAAACATTAACTTTTATATTAAATATAGTTGGAAATTTAGTAGGACTTTTCTTTGATTTAGGAAGAACTATATTTGATGCTATACAGTTAGCATTAGGACCAGTAAAAAGTTTATTGGCTGGTTTTCTTGGTGCTGATGAGCAAGCATTACATTTTGCAAATGTATTTGAATTTATAGGAAATGCTGTTATATTTGCCATAAATGGATTAAACAATTTTATAACAGCAATAAGAAATATTATAAAAGCTTTTGATTCTTTCTTTAGAGGAGATGTATCAAGTTTAACAGAAGCTTTTGGTGCTGTTCGTGGTGGAAACTTTGTACAAGGTATAGTACAAGGTGCTCAAAATATGATCGGTCCATTAGCTAAAGTTGGATCTAGATTAGGAATAGCGTTAAGTTCAGCATTTGATAAAGTATTAGGTATTCATTCTCCTGCTAGAGTTGGTAAAAAGTCTGGTAGATTTTATGGACTCGGTGCTGCCGAAGGTACAGAAGAAACTGAACCAAAAGTTGAAAAAGCTGGTGAGCATTTAGCAGAATCTTTAAATAGAGGATTTACTGATCGAGTAAAAGAAGCTGTCAAAGAATATGCAACTGATAAAAAAGATATTTTCAATTTGAATGACGCTACAAAGATTGAAGTATCCGATAACGCACGTCAATCTTTAGATAGACAATTAGAGCAAGTTCAATCTTTTAGTGATGCTGTAGAAGAGACCGGTCAGAATGTTGATGAATTGCAAGAAGATACTAGTACATTAGAAAAGATATTTACTAGTATAGGTTCTGTAATAAGTACAATTTGGGATAAAGTTAGTACTTTTGTAAGTAATATATCAGTTGGTCAGATAATTATTATAGCATATGCAGCAGCAATAATAACATTAGTATTTAATATAGCTAGAGTTGTTGGAGAAGCTACAGAAGTATTTGAAGGATTTGGAAGAGTATTAAAAGCTAAAGCTGGAAGAATATGGGCAGAAGCATTCGATCAGATAAGTCAGGCATTGTTTAACCTTGCTAAAGCTATGGCGTTATTAGTATTGGTTGCTAATTTTGATCCTAAAGGACTTAAGCAAGCAGCTATAGTTATGGGTATATTCTTAACTGCCATTACTGCATTAGTTGTTGTATTTTCTAGATTAGTAACAGTTACTGATAAACTAAAAACTATAAAGAATGCTGGAGAGGCGATAAAATCTTTAGGTTCTGCTATATCAAAAGTATTTGATTTATTTTCAATAGCTATGATGATAGCTGCTTTATCATTTTCTATAATGATGTTAACTAATTCATTATCAACATTATCACAAATAGATACAGCTTCATTATGGAAAGGATTAGCAGTTTTAGTTATATTATTAGGAACTATGACTGCTATAATATTTATATTAAGTAAAAATACGGTTCAGTTAACAGCTGGTACAGTACTTATATTTGCTTATAGTTATGCACTTAAGTTATTTAGTAATGCATTGGCTAGTATTAGTGATGGATTTAGTGCTAATATTCAGAAGATTACTAGTATGACATTTAAGGAGATAGCAGTACTTATATCTCTTGTTCTTGGACTAACAGTATTAAGTGTATATATTAATAAAGCATCATTTGCATTAAGTAAAGTTATATTATCATTAACATTACTTGCTATTGGCTTTGGATTAGTTGTAGCAGTAATGGGTATATTTAATGACAATCCTCTTGCTGAATCCATGATTACTGCAATGAGTGATTGGAGACTTTGGGTTGCTGTTGGTGCTACTGCTGTTGCTATATTAGCAGCATTTGCAATTGTTAGCACACAATTAGCAAATATATCTAAAAAGACAAAGACAGATTTAAATAAATTATATACCGGTATGGCCGGATTATCTAAGATATTTGCACAATTAAGTATTACTTTAATTGTAGTTATGGCTGGCATAGCTGGCATAATGACTTTATTATCTTATTCCATATCTAAAATTGGAGTTGGCAATACAGCTGCAGCATTAGGAATGAGTGTTGTTTTAGTTGCTAGTATTATTGGAGCACTTATATTACTTGTTAATGTATTTGTTAAAGCTGGTAAAGATATTAAAAAGGGAGAAGTAGATGAAAAGATATTTGATTCTCTTGTAGTTACTATAAGATCTATTACTGGATCTATAATAGCTTTAACAATAACTATGATAGCTCTTGTTGGAGCATCAATGTTATTCTGGAATCAGTACAAAGATAATCCTTGGCAAGGAATACTTGTATTAGGAACATCATTAGTTATATTAGCATCAGTAATGGGAATGATTGCTGGTGCATTAGTAGTACTTGGACGAAATTTCAAAGGCGATAATAGTGCTGGTAAGAATGTATTACAGTCAATGATACCTATTATTGTATTGGTCGGTGAATTATTATCTGTAATGGCATTATTCTCGACATTTAAAGATCCGAGATCTCTTATTCCTGGAATTATAGCTATAAATGCTGTAATGGCTCCATTAATAGCTTTAATGGCTGTTATGGGTCAATTAGGTTCTGTATTTGAGAAGACTGATAAGAATGGCTTTACTTCTAAAAAGAAGGATGCTGATTCTATAGAAGCACTTTTCAAGCCATTAATAGTTATATTCTCAGCAATAGAATTATTTATTGTAGAAATATCAGCTTTAAGTTTATTGTTAAATAAAGATATTAATAATGGTACATTTAATAAAGAATCACTTATATATCCATTAGTTATATTTTATAGTATAATGGGTATGGTTATAGCAACTATATGGGCACTTAATGATATGGGTGAAAAAGCCGGGAAGGTAAGTAATCCAACAGCTTTAATTCAATCATTAGAACGTATAGCATTAATATTAGTTGCTATAGGTGGACTAGTAGCAACTGTTGCTGGATCTATATATTTGATATCACTTGGTAAATTTAATGCCGCTGGTGCTATTACAGTAATGCAGTCATTAGGTGCCGTTGTTGGTGCAGCTTTAGTTGCTGTAACAATGATGATTAAAAAGTTAGGTGGTCAAACCATAACATTAGATAAAGTTCAATCAATTGGTGCACTAATTGGTATAATTGGATCATTAGCAGTAATAGTTGCTGGTGCAGTTACATTAATATCTGCTAGTAAATTTAATGCTGGTGGCGTTGTTGCTATAATTCAATCATTAGGAGCAGTAGTTGGTGCAGCTTTAGTTGCTGTAATGATAATGGTTGAGAGACTTGGAAATAATAAAGCAGTTCCATCTATGGAAAAGATAAGAAATATAGGTGTAATGCTGGCTTTATTAGGTTCATTAGCATTAACAATTTCGACATCAATTGCAATTATGAAGGGTGTTCCACTTAAAACTGCATTGGCAGAAATAGGTGCATTAACCGCTGCTATTGCTATAATAGGTGGTGTAGCATTCTTGTTATTAAAATTTGGTGATATCGGAAAACGTGTTGTTAATACAAAAGATATTTTACAAGTAGCTACTATATTTAGTGGTTTTGCTTTGGTTATGATTAGTATTGGTGCATCTATAGCTATTGCTGGTAAAGCATTAGAGAATGTTAATGCCGATACATTATCTGTATTTACTAATTTTGCATCTAGGTTACTTGGTATGTTATCAGTATTTTTGTTGATAACAAGTTTAATTAATAAAATTAATGGCCAAGCATTAGCTGAAGAAGGCGGTGTTATAGGTTCTTTAGGAAAGTTTTTAGGTGGTAGTGGCAGTTTAGGTGATTCAGTTAATATCGGCCGTATGTTTACACAAATTGCTATTGGTATAACAATATTAGCTAGTGCAATGTTTATATTGGCTCAAGTTCCATCTGATAGAATTAATCAATTGGTTGGAACAATAGTATTATTAACAGCTACTCTTGGCGGATTATCTGCTGCATTAATGGTTATGAATAAACTATTTAATGGTAGTGGAGATTATACACAAATAGGAGTAATGTGCATACAATTAGCGTCTGGTATATCAATATTAGCCGCAGCAATGTTCGCATTATCATTAGTACCCTCTGATAAAGTTGGAAGTACCATAACAATGATGCTAACATTAGTCAGCTCATTAACAATTATATCTGCAGTATTAACCATTGTTAGCAAATTAGCTAATGATGATATGACAAGTATTGGTGTAATGTGTATACAATTAGCATCTGGTTTGACTATATTATCAATAGCAATGATTATGCTTTCATTAATACCAACAGATAAAGTTAATGATGTAATAGTTACTTTGTTTGCTATGGTTGGAGCATTAACTGCTTTATCAGTTGTTGCTGTAATTATATCTAAGTTAAATCAATATGCTTTACTTGGAGCGGCTGTTATAATGGTTATGGCTGCTGCAATGATAGCTGGTGCAGTAGCTGTTAATATATTATCGCAATCTGATTTAGTTGGATTAGCAGATAAATTAGCTTATATGAGAGATGTATTTACATCTTCGCTTGGACCTTCATGGCAATTTATAGGTATGTTTGCAGCATTAGTTGCTATACTTACATTAGGTGGTCCTGGTATATTAATAGCATCTGTTGCTATGTTAGCATTTGCAGTAGCAATGCAAAGTTTGACAGCTACATTATCTCAATTAACAGCATTATCAGCATCATTGATAGCATTAATAGATGCTATTTCTGGATTTAAAGATTTATTAGTACCATTTGGTATATTCTTAGGATTATTAACTCTATTTGCGCCTGGTGTAATAATAGCAGCATTAGCAATAAATATTATATTAGGATCAATTACTATATTTATAGCTTCATTATCATTATTATCAAATGCTATAATAAACTTAACTAATGTTCTCATGCCATTTACAGTATCGTTAAGAGAAGTTGGTAAATATATAGCTGAACATTATATGAGCTTTGTAACACTTGGTGAAGCTATAATGGGCTTAGGAATAGCATGTGCAGTAGCAGCTCCTGGATTATTAGCTTTAGCTGGAGCTATAGGTATTATAATTGTAGCTATAGGTGTAGCTGTTGGAATAATAGTTATAGCATTAGGCGCAGCATTAGCTTTAGCAGCACCATTCTTTGCTACATTAATTATAGGATTTGGTTTATTAACAGCTGCGGCATTAGATCTTAAGGACGTATTAATAGAGTTTATTGACCAAATGATTGAAAGATTACCAACTATTATATCTTTAGCTAAAGAATTTGCACCAATGGCTGACGATATGATTCGTATGGGTACTGCATTAATGTATTTAGGTGGCGGATTAATAGTTTTTGGACTTGGAGGATTATTATCAGCTGCTGGAATATTAGCATTTATAGGTGTATTAAAAGTTTTAGATAATACATTAAATGGTTTAAGTCATTTAGAAGAAATAAAGAATACTTTAGTATCTGTATTTCAATATATGATAGATAACAAAGAAGGTGTTGATAATGTTATTGGATCAATAGCATTATTTGGTTTAGCATTAATATTACTTGGTGCTGGTGCTATAGTAGCTTCATTAGGAATTTTAGCCATAACTGGAGCTCTTAAAGTAATGAGCTTAGTAGTTGGTTCTTTTAATGAATTTATAGAAAAATTAAAAACTTTATTTGAAAATGGTGGTAAAATAGCAGCATTAGCAGCAGCTTTTATAGCTTTAGGATTAGGACTATTTGTTCTCGGTATTGGGTCGATAGTTGGTAGTCTTGGCTTATTAGCATTATCTGGTGCTTTAGCAGTAATGAGTAATGTTATGGGTGGCATGGAAGGAATACAAAACTTCTTATCATTTTTAATAGAAAATAGAGGACCAATAGCTGGTGTAGGTGGAGTATTAGCTGTATTAGGAGCAGGTTTAGCAGTATTAGGAATTGGCTTAGCAGTATTAGCAGTTCCAGTAATGTTAATTTCAGCAGTATTAACTGTATTAGCTGCCATTTTAATGATCGTAGCAACTATATGTGTTACTGTATTAGCTCCAGCTATATCAATGATAGCATTAGCATTAACACCTTGTGTAGCAGCATTTACAGCTTTAGTTACTGCATTATCACTACTTAATCAAAGTGGTAATCTAATGCAGTTAGGCTTGGGACTTATGTTCATAGCTGGAGGAATGATTGCACTAGGTGCAGCAAGTGTAATAGTAAGTTTAGTAGCTGCTCCAATGACTATAATGATACAGCTATTGAACATGATGATGGCTATAATACCTAATGTTTCCAAGTCAATAGTAATGTTCTCGACATCAATAAGAATTGCAGCAATAAATGTAGCAGCTTCTATATCATTAATGGCTAATGCTATTAGTCAAGGAATACAGCAGATTGTTGAAGCAGTAGCTGGTGTAATGAATTTAGCAGAACAAGGCGCTAATATAGCCATTAGTCTTATTGCTGGATTCACAGAAGGTATTAATAGTACTATAACAACTATTGGTGATACAACCACAAGAATAATAGATGCTATAACAACACCTATACTTAAAGCTTTGGGTATAGCATCTCCTTCAAAATGGTTTAAATGGGTTGCAGACATGTGTACTCAAGGTTTCACACAAGAAACTTTGAAACAATGTCCCGCATTCCAGAATGCAGGTCAAGCTGCTGGTAATGCAGCTGGTTCTGGTTTCCTTAACACTGTAAAAGGATGGTTTTCAGGATCAAAAGTTGGAAATATTATAACTGGTGGAATTAATAAAGTTAAGAATGGTATAAATAATATATTAGGCAAAGACAATAAACTTGCAAAAGGTTGGCAGACAGTAAAAGATATTTTCTCTGGCAACTTTAATTTTGGAGATTTAGCTGGTAAATTAGGACTCGATAAGATAGCTGAAAACTTTGATTTTTCTAAAGCTACCTCTGGTCTTGATAATTTTGCCTCTGGTTTAGGAGATGTCGGAACAGCTGCTCAAACTACTAAAGGAACTCTTGAAGAGTTAACTGATACCATTAAAAATCAAATGCAGATATTTGAGCGATTTAATGATGAAGATATCATAGATCCCAAAGAACTTATACATAATATGGAGTCTCAACTTCGTGGTATAAGAAATTGGGCTAATGGTATTGATATATTAGCTGAAAGAGGAGCATCTGCTGGACTTATTCAATATTTATCAGAGCTTGGTCCTCAAGGTTATAAATATGTTGAGTCATTCCTTGAGATGACAAGTGACCAATTTGCTAAAGCTAATAGCTTATTTACAGAAAGTTTAAGCTTGCCTGATGAAGCAGCTAACACATTATTAGACGGATATCGTAAATCTGGAGCTGAAATTGTAGAAGCTGTTAATGATGGCCTTAATCAGGGTATTGGTAGTGGTACATCTGCTGCAGTTGATACGTTTGATTCTGCTATGACCCAAATGAAAGATGGTGCATCAGAAGCAGGACAACAAATTTTAGATACTGCTGTAAATAAAGGTGGAATGACAGCAACTGCTATCAGGACTCTTGCTGGAGAAGCTGGTGAAGATGCTATATTCTATTATTCTGAAGCTCTTGAAACATGGTTTACAAGTGCTGAATATGAAGCTCTTGATGAAGAGATGAAATCCAAACTTGGTAATTTATGGCAATTTACAGCCGGTGATATGATGAAGAAAGCTGGTAGAAATGTTGATACCAGTAAAACTATATTCGATCATGATTATCTTAATAAATTATCGCAAGAAGATGGAGTATTCTATCTTGACGGATTTGGAAAAGCATTAAGTAGCACACAATATATAGCTGAATGTATGAAACGAGGTGGCCAATTATTACCAGCGGTTATAGATGATACTGTTAAACCTGCTGATCTTGGCAATACAATGGGACTGACATCTATAGAAGCTGCTCAATTAGCTTTTGAGAATGGAGTACAAGATGTTTCAGATAGCATAGCTGATTTATTTAATAGAGCATATGAATTCTCTGAAGATTATATTGCATTATCCGGTAAAGATAGTGCTGATACATATATGGATAGTGCGGTTGATGAAATAAATGACAGGTCTACTGATTTATCGAATGCAATTGAAGAAACTTGGTCTTCTGCTATGGAAAAGACTCAATCATATTGGGATAAGATGCAATCTGCTTATGAACAACAACAGAAACGAATGAAGCAGAATGGGTCTTATACAAGTCAAGGTTATGCTGATGGTATTAAAGATAATACAAGTACTGTTAAGAAAGCAGCTAAAGGATTGGCAGATGCTGGAAATAATGAAATAGAAAAAACAAATCAGATTAATTCACCTTCAAAAGTTACACATAATTATGGTATGTACTGGGTTATGGGTCTTGCTAATGGTATAAGAGATTATGCTTATCTTGTATCTAATGCTGCTGATAGTTTGACAGCTAATCCTATAGACTCTTTATCAGATACGATAAATCAGATTTCTGGAATGTTCTCAGAAGACCTAGATACCAATCCCACAATCACACCTGTCTTAGATATGTCGAATGTTGAGAGTGGAGCAAGTGAATTAGACACATTATTTAGTACTCAGCAAGCTCAAATAGCTGCTAATGCTAATATTAGGTATACTCATGATGATTCTGTTAATAGACTTAAAGCTGCCTACGCTGATGTATTAAGCAAATCAAATGCTGAACTCATCAACGCTATTCAGAATACAGAGCAACCTATTAATGTAAATGTTGTATTACAAGGTGATGCATCCACATTCTTCAGTGCTATGGTTGATCAGACTCGTAACACAGTAGCTTCTGGAGGCATGAATCCTTTTCTTATTACAAATCGTAACAGCATAAACGCTGCTTTAGTTTAATAAAGTCAAAAAACTAGTAAAGGAGAGTAAAAGACCATGAATGGTGTGAGTTTATTCAAAATGGGGAATAAAGATTATACTAGGTTTATAACATTACCTAGTTATAAAGTAAATTCTGAACCGATTACAAAGTCTTATGAAGATATAAATAAAATAGGTCATGATGAGTACATTCGCGACCAGATAAAAGGGTCTTTTACTCTCAAGTTTTTTGATGACAATTCTTATGATGAACCATATGAGGGGAAATCAGCAGTAACAAATTTTCAAGAGTTCTTTTCAGAATATCAAAGACTTAGACAGTATAATGGAGATATAGAAATTGAGGTCTATGTCAACAACCTAAATGTCATGAAAACTATTACTGCTAAAATGAAGATGGAACCCGCCAATACTATGCCATATATGAATAGTGGTAAAAGTTATGACGGGTTCGACGTCACCATAACTGAGAAATAAGATCCGACTTATATTAGAGAGGTAATTAAATATGGTGACAACTAAAACATATGCTCAGGATCCTGAAGGTTTCAAGAGTGCCTGGCTCAATGAAAACAATAAAAAAGGAATTAGGATAGAATTTCCTGAATTTAAAGAGAGAGTCAGGCCTGTTGGAACTGTAAATCCAGAAGGAATGGGTTGGTATGAGCATAATAAAACCAGAGGGAAATATATTAAAACTCATGATAAGCAAGTTGTAGACGATAAACTATATTTTGTTGATGCTGCACAGCCTTTAATATATACCGATGAAACTATAGAAAATGATAGCTTTAGTTTCAAGAAATCAATTCAAAATGGAAATAATATAGATTTTATAGGATGTATATCAAGTTCTGTAAAATTTAAAGTATATAATGATTTTAATTATTTAAAAGATCAAATATTAAATGTGACAGTTAACGTTACAGAAAAATTAAATGGCGATATATATGGTCCTTTAGGAACTTTTCATGCCGGTGGAACATATCAAATACCTGAATGGGATATAAATAATCAAGATATTATTAATGAAATAAATAATCTTGGTTATTATGAATCGGAGTTTACATTATTAGATCAACCAGGATCGTATTTAAATTATAGAGAGTATTTGCAAGAATGTCAAAGAGTACAAAAAGGACTTACTGCTGAATTATTAATACCTCCAGTAGATACTATAATACGGGAAATGAAAATATTTACTGGACTTGTCGATGAGGTTAAATTAGACAAATCTAGAAGTTTGACAAGAGAAATAACAGCATATGATTTTCTGCATAAATTAGCTGATGATTATGAGGTTACAGACTGGTATGTATGGCAGTATGGTGATAGTAATATAAATAATGCTAATGTTAATATACAAAAGTATTCATCGCATACTCCGCCACATGATTATTTTCCTTTTGAAGGTCAAGAAGGAATAGTTTATGTTGCATTGGATGAAGGTGGTCAGGCTTATAAATGGAACTATTATCCAACAGAAAATGATGTAAGTTATAATGCTGTAATTCCAGAAGGTAATGAAAATCCAGCATCATTAGGCTGGTTTGAACAAATAAATGGAACATATACTGTAACAACAGATACAGTGGTTGTAAGTGGTAAACAGTATTATGATGAAGTAGTTATTAATACTCCTAATGGTCAATATGATCCAATACGTGATACATATTATACAGATGCTGATGAAGGTAAAAATTGGGTTAGAACGCGCACAATTAAAGAATTAAGAAACAGTTTTTGGAGTTATATAAAAGATTCTGACACAGTATTAGATCCAAGTGGTCAAGTAATAGTTAGAAAAGATGAAGGTTTTGGTGAAGCAAGGAATCAAAATCTTATAAATGATGATATAGTTATACCAAAAACTTTAAATGTTTCTCCTATAGATTATGATGCTTCCATATGTACTAATAGGATTGGCGGACCTTTTTCTAGAACAACTATGACCGATCCATCAGCACCAACTGATTATGATATACATACAATTTCTGACGGTTGGGATATTAAAGATTTACCGTCAAGAAAGGAAGTTATAGAATTAGGATTAGTTGGTACATTATTTAGTTACAATGGTAAAGAAAATGTATCACATCGTGAATATATGGATGATTGCGATAAGGCTGGTTATGGAATATCGGCATCCATAGCTATACCAAAGCAAATTCAAGAAAAAGTTAGAGAAACTCAAATCACAGCTATGACAGTGCTTCAGGCAATATGCCAATTTAATGGTGTATTTGGTCAATTTAATGCTGATGGTGAATTTGAGTATATTAAATTAAACACAAATAATCCTTATGAGATAGATGATAAGTATCAAATAGAAGTTGGATATTCTGACATCAAAATGCCAAATATCACAGGCGTTCTTATATTTGATAAAACATCAGAGGAATATAGTGCTGATAATATTCATACAGAATATGGTGAAGTTAAGAACGGTAAAAAAGGATCTGCATTAGCATACTATCCCGATGATAGGAGTAAAATAACAGGTCCAGATAGTCATGCTTATATAATGGATGACAATTTCCTCCTTAATTCGTATGATCAAAAAGATGCAATTAATATTGCTAAAAATTTATATGATGAAATCAGTAAAATTTCAATAAGAAATGCTAATCTAACCATAAAAGCTATGCCATGGCTTCAATGTGGTCAAGCAGTATCTTATTATGCACCAACTGAGAATACATTATATCCTAGAGAAACTTTAGCACCGAGTGAATCTTTATATCCTATGGATTATGAGCATATAATTTCACTTATAATGTCATATGAAATTAGTGGCACTGGATTATTAAAAGGAAAAATAGAGTGTAAAGCTGAAGACCTTTCAAGTCAGATTGTAAATCTCAATGAAATTATATCTGCTGAAATGTTTTATAGAAAGATAGGCGATGGTAAGACATATTCAGAATTTATGCAGACTGCTAATGAAATTAAGTTATCAGTTACAGATAGAGAAAGAGATATAATGTCGTATATCGATCTAAAAGCGGATCAAATAACCTTGGCAGTTGGTAAACAAGGTTCTAGAATTGATATAACAGAGAATTCGATAAAATTACAATCTCAAACAATAGAAGCATTAGCTAACGATGTAATTATAAGTGCTCAAAAAATAGAAGCGCAAGCTGATCAAATAAATATCCAAGCAAATGACATAAATTTTTTGACAACTGGTAAAGTATCTTTTACTGATTTAAAAACGGGTGGCAAAACTGAGATAAATGGTGCTAATATTATTACTGGGTCCATAACAGGTAAACAAATAAAAGCTAAATCTATATCTTGTGATAAGATAGCTTTGGGTTCAGTTACATTAGATGGTCAGACATATAACATGGCTTGGAGAAAAGCATTATTAGTTGATACACAAAGTGGAATGATAGCTCATAAATTAGGCCTTACAATAAATCCTAATGATTATGGTAGCAAAATGTATTTACATTATAGTACCAAGTTTTTAACAGTTGGAAGTTGGTCCGGTGATGTTGTAACTAAGGTATGGATAGATAGTAAATCATCTGGAGGAAATGAAACTGTATCAATAGGATGTTTATCATCTGGAAATTTATTATATAATAATGTTGGTGGATCACAATCTGGTTATTGCGCTTGGGGAACAACTGCAGCTGGAGATAGTGATGGCGAAGCTTATTGGTATTTAAGGCCAAGCGGTGGTGATAAAATAGGTTATAGACTTATATTAGCTTCTGAAAATAGGGCTAGTGGAACATAATATAAAAAGAGGAGGATTTAATAATGGCAATACCTGATTATGAGAGAGTAAATTGGCAAAACAATATTAATACTCCTCTTGGTGCAAGAAATTTAAATAAGGGTGATAAAGCTTTAAAAGATGTAGTTGATTATCTTAATAAAACTAATTCTTATACTTTATTATCTGGTAGTTGGACTAGTAGTGGATCTTCTACATATCCTTATAAAAATAAGATAGCAATACCTAATGTTTATACTTCTGAAGATCACCCAATAGCTCAGGTTTTTGGTATGGGTGATATAGAGACAGAAGCAGAATTAGCTGGCATAAGTTATATTTCTAAGGTAATAGTAGATTCAACTGGTATAACAGTATATGCATTACAAACTCCAACTGTAAACCTTAAATTAGTATTGAAAGTGTAGGTGATTATATGGGAGAAGCTATATTATATAATCGCCATACGATGACTGATATACGTTATGATTGGAATGCAGCATTTAATAACTATGAATTTATAAAAAAAATTTTAAAGATGATTCCCCCAGGACCATATACAAGTGATCAATTATCTATTTTAGATTATGAATATCAGGAACAATATGAAATGACAATAGGATATTTTCCTTGTTGTTATCAGAGAATAGGATCATATGCTTTTGAGAGATGTACATCATTGAGTTATTTATATTTTTCATCAAGTAGATATGATATGAATGCATCCGGATCAGTTATTATATATGAAATAGGTGAAAATGCATTTGCGAGTTGTACTAGTTTACAATTTATAACTATGTCAGCTATTAGAAAAATAGGAAAAAGAGCATTCTATAATTGTACAGCTTTGCGTGATTTTTATGCCGTTTCAGATCAATATGGACTATTATCCATGTCATATTGGATGTATAGTATTGATGATGAAGCATTTGCCAATTGCAATTATCTTGCTATAAATAATATGAATTATGTCGATCGTATTGGAAAAAGTGCATTTAAAAATGTAAAAAGTTATTATTTCAGGATTGGTAATTATATATGCAGAGAAATAGATGACTATGCATTTGAAAATTGTATAAATTTATCAGTGATATTAAAAAATGGAAGTGCAAGCGATCCATATTGTAGATGTTCCCTTGGAAAACATATTTTCGAAGGATGCACCAATTTATCATATATAGAGATTCATGGCGGATATGATATATATTCTGATACTTTTGGTGATTTACATACATGTTTAAAAACTATTTATTTTGGACCGAGCTATAGTCTATCAATGGCTGTAAATCAGTATCATTTAAGTAATAGTATTGGGCCTCATACATTCGAAAACTATTCATTATTGAGTAATGTTTATATAAGCTATGTAAATGTTATTGGTGAATATGCATTTGCTAATTGTACAAGTATGCAATATTGTTCTGCTGGATTTTATCAATGTGGTCAAATAAATGATTATGCTTTTTATGGGTGTACAAATCTAAACGGAATGTTTATAAATGAAAATGCATTTTCATTCTCACCACCTTTAAAAATGAGCTTAAGCGGATCAAATATATTTAAAAATTGTACATCATTAAAAAGTTTATATTTATATGCTTGCGTTAATGTACCGTCATATCTATTTAAGAGTTGTAATGGAACACAGTTAAGTGATCTTTGTATTGGTAATACTTATGGAAGTTATAGTAAGAATTATGGCTATTATGTATCTGCAACCATAGGAAAAGAAGCATTTGCGTTTTGTAGTACTTTGCAATGGGTCGGAACTGGAACAGCTAATATAATAGAAGAATCTGCTTTTTTTATGTGCAGTAATATTAGTACATTTTATTTCGGTTCATGGTTATGTTCTGAAATACAAAGTAATGCTTTTTATGGATGCAGTAAAATATCTTATTTATCATTTAATACTAGTTATAGTTATATACAAAGTGCTAATTCAGTTACATTATCAATTGGCGACTATGCTTTTGCTAATTGTCAGAGTTTAATATATTTGGAATTAGATAATGTTAAATATCTTGGATCTAGTATATTAATGGGAAATCATAGTATTCAAAATTTAATAATAAAAGCAGCATCCTCTTATGAATTAGAATTAACATCTGACATTTTATATGGAACTTTATTTTCAGTATGTTCATTATTTAGTTTTAAAACTATAAAATCTGGAGCATTTAATGGACAATATAAATTAAGTAGTATTGCATTATTTAATTGCAAAAATATAGATGAATATGCTTTACAAGGATGTATTAATTTAATAACTTTCACAGCACCAACATCTGAATTTTCAATTATAAAAACTAATTTATTTAGTGAATGTTCAAGATTAAGCTCGTTAATTACTCCTTCTGTTTTATCTATAGAATCACATGCTTTAGAAAGTAAATCAGGTTTAACTGATTTAACAATGTTTGCTAATACTTCAATTATTGGTGAATATGCTTTCCATGACTGTGCAAATTTACAAAATATCATTATTGGACCGACATATATTGGGTCACATGCATTTGATGGGTGCTCTAATTTAATAATTGTAAATGGTCCAACTGGATTGATCAGTGTTCATGAATATGCTTTTTATAATTGTTCTTTATATTCTGGAGTTTTTCATTTTGGATATAGTACTTTGGAATATGTAGGATCGCATGCTTTTGATGGATGTCAATCATTAAGTCAAATTATATTAACAAGCGTATCAGCACCTCCAATATTAGAAAGTATTGATGCTTTTGATAATATGAATAGTGAGTATATAATAATTATACCATCAACAATAACTGAACAATTTTTAAATCATTCAGTATGGGGTTTATTAAGTGACCATTTAATGTGGACTGGTAAAGGAGAATAATAATTATGGCAGAAGCTCTTATTGAACAACATAATAGTGAAACTTATTTATCAGTTGACGATTATGTAAAAGCATATCAAAATGGCGATTTACAATCTCTAACATATCTAAATACTGGTATATTAAGTAATGTTAGAAGTGGATTATTTGGTACTAGTAGTTGGTATATGCGTAATTTAAAAAAATTAGATATGCCGAACGTTAAAACTATACAAGGACGATTAATTGGTCAAGATCATTATGATGGTATTAACATAGAAGAAATAAATGCCGATAAATTAGAGTTTATAGGTGAACAAACTTTTTACGGATGTTATAGTTTAACTACATTAAGTCTTCCAAATGTTTCTTATATAGAATCAGCCAGTGATGGTTATACAATATATAATGCATTTTATGGATGTACAAATTTAAAAGAGATATATTTAAATAAATGTGAATGGATTGGTAAATATGCATTTGTTGCGAGTAGAAGTTGGGACGGATGTCGTAATTTAGAAACTGTATATTTACCAGAATGTAAAAAAATAGATTCTTGGGCTTTTTATGGATGTTCAAAATTATCTAGTATTACGATTCCAAAAGTATCATCATTAGGTTATGAAGTATTTCGAGATTGTAGTAGTTTAAAAGAGTTATATTTGTTAGGTTATTCATACATTGATAATGAATCGCTTATAAATTATCCATTTGGCTCTATTGTTGAATCACAAAAATCATTATATTTTAATAATGTTAGCTATATATCCGGTATTAGTAATAGTTATCCACAATCAGTAAGAATGGTTCTTGCTTGTGATGCATATTTTCCAAAGTGTAAAATCATAAGCAATGCTTATATTCTTGTAGATGCTTTATATCTTGAAAATTGTGAAACTATATCAAAAACCATATTAAGTTTTGTAAGTAGTGGTATAGGATATTTATACGTACCAAAATTATCAATATTTACGTCAGATACTACAAATTTCGAATATTTAAGAGAAGTTTTTGCACCAGCATGTAGATTTATAGAGTCACATGCTTTTAAAGGATGTTCATATTTATCAAAAATTACATTATCAAGATGCGAGACAGTTAAAGAATATGCATTTAATGGCTGCTCAAGTTTATCGATATTGAAATTACCAAATTGTACATCATTTACTTTTTTAGGAAATGGTCTTAATGGTTTTTATAAAACACCATTAATTAATACTTATATTCTACCAAAACTTTCAGAATTAATATTATGGAGTAGTGAATATACATTAGAGATAGCTGTGACTAATCAGTATTTAAATATGGTTAATAGAATAGAATTTGGTGGCAATAAATTAATTGCTAATTTACTAAGCAGCTATGATACTGGTGCATTAGGTATTAATGAATTAATTTGTGATAAATGTGAAGAAATAGAAATTAATTCTGAGCATTTTAATACTAATCAAAAATTGGTAGATAATGAAACATGGATTAATTATGAAATAGATGGCTTACATAATTATAATGGGAATGGCATTTGGCATGATGGCAATGATATATATTATAGTTATGAATATAATCATTATAAATTAGATAAAAATAACAATAAGTGGATAAAAATATCATGGCATGGTATAGAATTAATAGCTTTTTATGGTTATTATATATGGACCGATGGTACAGATATATATTATAGTAGTTCATCTAATCAATATAAAGCAAATCAACAGTATAAATTAAATAGGTCAACTAATACTTGGGAACCAATGACTTGGTCTGGATTAACAGATTTCGATGGCTATAATATATGGACAGATGGAACAGATATATATTATTCTTCAACCAATAGTCAATCTGGCGAATATCATCATTATAAGCTTATTATAGAAACTAGTACTTGGGAAACAATGACTTGGTATGGATTTACAGATTTCGATGGCTCTTGCATATGGACAGATGAAACGGATATATATTATACACGAGGTCTTAAACAATATAAATTAGATATCAGTACACATACATGGAATAAATATACACAACTTAGCAAAGCAGAAAATTTTGATGGCTCTAAAATATGGAATAATGGTGATAAAATATACTATAGTTATAAACCAACTGGTGATACGAATAAACAATTTATATTAGATAAAAATACTAGAATATGGTCAGAAGAAACTTGGAATGGATATGATGAATTAGATGGTGTTAATGTTTGGACTGATGGAGTCAATATATATTATAGTTATTATGGTAATCAATATAATCATAATGATCAATTTATATTAGATGAAGTAACAAATACTTGGATTGAGACAACATTTATTGGCCCAGCATGCACATTAGATGGCTCTTGCATATGGACAGATGGAACCGATATATATCAAAGTATTAGGCACGATCAATATATACTGGATAGAAACACAAATGAATGGTCTAAAATAAATTGGATTGGATTACCAGAAAATGCATCTGGTAGTCGTATGTGGTCTGATGGAATAGATACATATTATAGTTCAGGAACTAATCAATATGTATTAAACAAATCAATAAATACTTGGGAACCAATGACTTGGTCTGGGTTGAC
>AUXO015603374.1_pt1 | contig 36782 bp, 32 predicted proteins | sample 768731 | NCBI WGS metagenome assembly AUXO01 (sample SAMN02715735, study PRJNA202380) | gut metagenome | biome: sheep rumen | host: Ovis aries | place: New Zealand: Palmerston North | reverse complement strand
GGCATGTAGGTGAGGCGCAGCACGGCCAGATTGGCTTGCAGCACACCCATGTCGTTTCGTCCGCCTGTGTGCACCATCTCGCCTTGCACCAGTTTAGCGAAGTTGACACTCTCTTTCATGTCATGGTCTTGCATGAGCTCGAACATGATGTTGCTTTCGGGCGAGGGATTGTAGTCGTATTTCTTTGCTGCCTCGCCTTCCAGGGCTATTACGGAGTTCTCTCGCTTCTCTACTGCAAGATTGGTGGCGGCTGTGCGGAGGCACAAAGAGTAGGACTGTACGCCCATGGCTTTGCGGGCGTTTTTGGGCAGGGCGTTGGTGTGTATGCTGACGAAGAGGTTTGCCTTGGCCTTGTTGGCAATCTCGGCACGTCGTCCTAATTCAACGAACACATCGGTGCTGCGTGTATAAATGAGGGTCACGTCTGGACAGTTTGCTTTCAGCAGGCGTCCAACTTCGAGCGTGATGCCCAGGTTGATGTCTTTTTCTCGGTTTTGGGGTGAAGAGCCTATGGCGCCAGGGTCTTTGCCTCCATGGCCAGCATCGAGCACTACCACAAACTTGTTGCCATCGTTCATGGCAGACAGGGGTAATGCGCAGAGCATGGTTCCTATATATATTATAATGTGTAAGAGTTTTCTCATATGCGCATGAAATCAGCGGCAAAGATACGAATATTCAGCAGAATAACCCATGAAATAGGAAAAAGAATATCATTTCTGATATTCTTTTTCCATCTGATGTGTCCGTATTTGTGCTTGTCATCGACACTGCTGGGGCATGAGGGGCGCGGTTCTGATGCTTATTCTTAACTTGCGAACAATTATTCATAAGTTTGGAATAATTGTTCGTAACTTATGAATAATTATTCCAAACTTATGAACGACATCGATTTCATGTTAGAAATCGAAGTGACACTTGGCTCCTGCCATGAACCATATGCCGGGCTGCTCGATGTTGGCAAAGTCGTAGTATGCATGGCTGGTGAGGTTGTTGGCTTGCGCATACAGCGTGTAGTGGGGTGTCTGCCACTGCACTTTGAGGTCGAGCGTTCCGTAGGTTCCATAGGATTGGCGCTGGTTTGTCTTGACGTTCTCGAATTCGCCATCACGGTTCTTGAGGGTGAAGTCCCATTGTGCGGAGATTTGCTTGCAGATGCGATGGCGCAGGGAACTGACAAACTTGTGACGCAGGAAGGTCAATCGTGATGCGTAGTTGGCTGTTTGCTCTTCGTCAACACGGAACTTGTAGTTGTAGCAGTAGCTGAGCGTGAGGCGCTGCAGGAAGGACGAGGAGCCCCATATATCTGTGAAGTTAAGATCTACAAGAGCTTCTGCTCCCACGTTGTCGATGTTGCTGTTGGCTGTGGTGTAGACGGTGGCATTGGTGTATTTCACCCAGTCAATCATGTCGGTGCCATGACGGTAGAAGCCTTTGGCCTGAAGGCGGAGGAAGTTGTCTACATAGGAAACGCCAAGATGCCAGTCGGTGCTTTTCTCTGGTTTTAGCTTCGTGTTGCCTTGCAGCCCCGGACCGTTGTAGTAGAGGTCGGTGTAGGTTGGTGTGCGTAGGCTTTGGTTGAATGAGGCGAAGAGTTTCCATCGATTGGTCATGCGCCATGAGAGGTCAATACCTGGATAGAGATGCATACCGCCCGATACGGCGGTGTTGTGGTTGGCAAGCACGCCGAGAGAAATGGTCAGCTGGTTGAGCAGGATGTCGTGCTCAAGGTAGAGACCGACGTTGCTACGCCCGTCTTTGTATTTGTAGTACTCGTCGTGGCCTGGCACCTTATATTTGTGGCGGTCTGCTTCCGAAATCTCTTTGCCAAGTCGGGTGGAGAGAATGTTTTCGCGGCGGAACTCAAATCCGATGGCAGTTTTGCCTAAAGCCCATGTTGTGTAAGCGTTTGCATTGGCACCATATACATTGGTCTGGTGGAAGTTCTGATAGGCAGAAGGATTGGCGCGCCACCACACATAGTGGTCGAGCGAGCGGTTCCAGTATACTTGCACAGGCACGCGGACACGTCCCTTGTATTCGGCTTGTGCGGCAAGGAGGTAACGTCTGTCTTCCTCATACTGGGAGTTGGAACCTGTGCCATAGAAGGTGTTGGCGCCATAGTCCATCCTGCTCATTCCGGCTTGCAGAGTGGCGTCGAAGAGGCGTGAGGTGTAGTGCCCGTTCCAATATGCGTTTGACTTCTTGAAATCGTCGTTGCCATTGGCTCCGTCGCTTTGGGTGTAAGCTCCGCTGACACGATTGTTGAAGTGGGCATTTTTCAGCGCTACATGGGCATTGCCTCCCCAAGTGCCGTAGGAACCACCTTGCATATGTGCACCGGCATTGCTCCGGGATTCGGTGCGTGTGACGATATTGATGGCTCCAGCAAAGGCCTGGCTGCCGTAGATGCGGCTGGCTCCTCCCTCAATCACTTCGATGCGCTCGATGTCATCCACGCTGACGGGCAAGTCGACGGTGAGGTGGCCTGTGTGTGGATTGGAAATGTTGATGCCGTTGAGCAGGACTGTGAGCTGGTCTTCGGTGCCACCATTCACGCCTATGTCTGTCTGGATGCCGAAGCCTCCACGCTGGCGCACATCCACACCGGCGGCGAGTTTCAGAAGGTCATTGACGGAGTTGGCGCTTGAGGCTTCAATATCCTGCCTGTTGATGACTTGAACAAGGCGGACAGCCTTGTCTGCAGGGAGTGGGGCGCGTGTGCCTACCACCTCGGCGTCGTTGAGATTGATTTCGAATGCTGTTTTATCTGTGGTTTTTTGTGCCATGCAGGCAGATGCAGCCAGCAGTGTGGCTGCGATAAAGAGTGATTTTCTCATGTGATGTCTTTTTAAAAGAATTTTCCTACAATAGTTATCTTGTCGCTGCGGCTGATGCCACCAGGATTGGTGCCGGGCTCTCCTTCTGGCACGGCCATGTTCCACTGCTGGTAGTAAGTGGTCCAGAACGGCAGAATCTGCCCGTTGTGGTCATGGAAGGACATGGGCACTTGGGGAAAGATAGCTTCCCCTGCGTGGTCAATGTATGAGAGCTGCACTAATTCGCTGCAGTAGAGGGCAGAATCGCTTGGCATGTACTGATAGTCATAAGGTCTGCCAAGATAGGTCTTTGCCTTCTCCACGCAGGATGCAATGCTGGTGGTGTCCTTGAGTCGGCCAAGCAGCACCATGGGATGGCCTTCTGCAGAGTGGTCGCAATGGACAAAGAAAGAATGGATAGGATTAAGCCATACACCGTGTTTGCCTGACGCTTCGAGCGCGTACATTTCCCCGTTGGACTCTTGGCAAACGATGGCTACATGAGAAACTCGCTGAAGGTCGATGCCTTCAGTCACCGATACGATGGCTTGCGCAATGCCATCGCGAGAGGAACTTGCCACACAGAAGAGCAAGTCGCCATGCTGAAGCGCTGTGAGGTCAAGCAGTTCGTCTTCTCCCGAAGAAGAAGTGCCAGCACAGTCGGTTGCTGCTTCCATTGTGGCATGAGGTTGCATGGCCATCTGGGCAGCAGACGAGTCAGGGCAGGCTACTGCTAAGGTGGCGACACTCAGCACGCTGATGCGAATCTCTTTCTTCAAACTGAGAAAGATTGCATCGCTATGGCGCGAGAAGTGATGCCATCTGATTGCCTCAGGCTTCTTTTGACTTGTTTGATGCATTTGTTTTGTTTGTTGTTAATGAATAAATGTTGATTAATAAGCTATAGTATTTTATTCTCTATAGTTTCATTTGTTGTGATGTCTCCTATTTTTGCTTCAGGTTTCGCTCGGCATCCATACGGAGCAGGATGAACAGCAGCAGAGTGAAGCCCCACAGTGAGGAACCTCCATAGGAGAAGAAGGGGAGAGGAATGCCAATGACGGGAGTGAGCCCCAGCACCATGCCAACGTTGATGAACAAATGGAAGAGGAAGATGCTGAGCACGCAGTAGCCATAGACACGCCCCATTGTGTCTGTTTGGCGTTCGGACACGACGATGAGGCGCCAAATGAACAGGAGATAGACAATGAGCACTCCTGCCGCACCGATGAATCCTTCCTCTTCGCCAACGGTGCAGAAGATGAAGTCTGTGTGCTGTTCTGGCACATAGCGCAGTTTGGTTTGTGTTCCGTTGAGGAATCCTTTGCCTGTGAGTCCGCCTGAACCAATGGCAATCTTTGCCTGATTCACGTTGTAGCCTGCACCACGGGGGTCATCCTTCTTGCCAAGCAATACCTCAATGCGCGTGCGTTGGTGGTCTGCGAGGTGATCGAAGATGGTGCTGCTCAGATAAAATAGCGAAGTGGACACAATGGCAAAAGCAGCAATGAGCCCATATTTGTACAGACGTGTGTAAACTGCAAGGCCAATGATGTATAGAATCATCAGCACGCATGCTCCCAGCATGACATAGCATACGTCGAAGGGAATGACATAGATGGAGAACAGCATAGCCAGCAGGGTGGAGCCCAAGCAGGTGTATGACATGATTTTTACGGCATAGGTGTTGTGACAATAGACCCACACTAAGCCGATGGTGAATATCATGGCAAGCAGCAGCACTGTGAACTCACCGATGGATACGGGCATGTTGGTGATGTAGTCATCGCTGAACTTCATGCCCACCACAAAATAAACGATGCAGGCAAATCCCGTGAAGAGCAGGGAACCTGTCATCCCTTCGCGGTAGAGCATCAAGAAGAATGCAAAATAGACAAGGGCTGAGCCTGTCTCTTTCTGTCCAATGATGAGCAACATGGGAAGAACAATCAAACCGATTGCGGTTCCAATATCTTTCAGGTTCTTGATGTTGAAGCCGTACTTGTCCATGAGCTTTCCTAATGCCAATGCCACAGCGAACTTGGCAAATTCTGCAGGCTGTATCTTGACTGGGCCCATCGGTAGCCATGAACGGGAACCTTTAGTGTCTGGGGCAATAACGATGGTGACGGCCAGAAGAAGAATCATCGAACCATAGATGACATAGGCTGCTGTGTCGTAGAAACGTTTTTCGATGAGCATCAGTACCGTGGCTAGTACCAATGATGTGCCACCCCATACAATTTGTTTGCCTGAGTTGGTTTCCCATGCAAAGAGGTCTGGATTGTTGAAATCGTAACAGGCTCCACACACACTGAACCATCCCCACATGATGAGAATCACGTAGAGCATAATCGTAACCCAGTCGATGCTGAGAAAAATGCCTTTGCTGCCCTGTTCTGTCATTGTTCAGTAGTGTTATCTTTCTCGTGTTCCATAATCGATGTGGCGGTTTTGGAACGATGCTGCTTTTGCTTCACTGGCAGGTGAGAGCTTTCCGTTGATGTACTGCTCCATAATCAGCGCACCAATGGGCACACCGTAGGTGGCACCGAATCCACCATTTTCTACATATACCGCTACTGCTATCTTGGGGTCTTCCATCGGGGCAAAACCCATGAAGGCGGAGTGGTCCTTGCCGCGGTTCTGTGCTGTACCGGTCTTACCGCATACAGCATATTGGGAGTTGTTTGCGCTATGGCATGTTCCGCCAAGCACAGCCTTGCGCATGCCCTCTACTACCATGTTGTAGTAGGTTTTGTCCACCTTCGTGTGATGCCTCACCCTCAGACTGTCGGCAATGTGTCCGTCTTGTATGCCTTTGACAACGTGGGGTGTGATGTAATAGCCACGGTTGGCAATGGTGGCGCAGAGGTTGGCGATTTGGAGTGGAGTGAGTGTCACCTCGCCTTGTCCGATGGCTATGGAGATGACGCCGAGCGCATTCCAATGTCCCAATCGACGGTCATAATAGTCTGCATTTGGAATCATGCCTCGTGATTCGCCTGGCAGGTCTATACCCAGCTTATAACCAAAGCCCATCGACACCATGTAGTCTTTCCATGTGGTAATGGCATCCTGAATGGTGGGGTATTTCTGGCGGTTGTTCAGCATGTGGTAGAGTCCCCAGCAGAAGTAACCGTTGCAAGAAGTGGCTATGGCAGGAACGAGGGGCAGGGGAGAGCCATGTCCGTGGCATCCCACTCTCATCCCCTTCGTGACAAATCCATGATAGCACGGATAGGCTGTGGAAGAGGTGATGATGCCTTCTTGCAGAAATGTCAATCCCTGTGAGGTCTTGAAAGTGGAACCTGGAGGGTAAGTGCCTGAAATGGCACGATTCAGCATGGGCTTCATGGGGTCTCGCTGCATTTCCATCATCTGCGCACCACGCTGTTTCCCTTCCATGCGATGAGGGTCGTAGCTGGGGGCGCTCACCATGCATAGGATTTCTCCTGTTTTGGGCTCAATGGCAACGATTGCGCCCATCTTTCCTTGCATCAGGCGTTCGCCAAGAGCCTGTACTTTGGCGTCAATGGAAAGTGTCAGATTTTTGCCGGGTACAGGCTTGCGGTCCAAGGCTCCATTTTTGTAGTGGCCCTGTATGCGTCCACGTGCATCCCGAAGCAGTACTTCCACACCTTTCACACCGCGAAGCTCTGGCTCGTAGCTCCGTTCCACACCTTGCTTGCCAATATAGTCGCCTGGGTCATAATAATCATCTCGCTCCACATCTGCAGGAGAAACCTCTGCCACGTCGCCCAGCACATGGGCGCAATAGTCAGTGGCGTATCGGCGGATGGTTCTTTCTCTTACGTAAAAGCCGTGAAAACGAAACATCTTTTCTTGAAAGACGCTGAATTCTTCGGCGGATATCTGTGGCAAGAACAGTTGTTGTGTGTAGGTTGAGTAGCCAGGGTTCTTGTTGCGGTCCTTGATAAGCGTCATCCGTTCCTCAAACATACTCTTGGTGATGTTGAGTGTTTTGCAGAACTCGAGTGTGTCAAGATTGTTTATTTCGCGCATGATGACCATGATGTCGTATGCTGGTTGATTGTAAACCAGCAACTCACCATTGCGGTCGTAGATGGCACCTCGTGACGGGAAGATGATATTGTTAAGGAATGCGTTGTTGTCTGCGCTGTTCTTGTATTCTTCATTTGACAGTTGCAGAAAGGCTAGCCGGGCGATATAGCTCACGACCACCAGGAGAGCTATGCCACCGATAATAAACTTACGATATTCATAAAGATGATTCTGCATTACTGTGCCCTTGTCTATGAATGAAGCTCTGTTCTTCTGCCGGTGCGCACCAATAGCTCAATGCCAACAGCGATTGTAGTGGAGAGTACTGCGCCACTGGTCATTGCCAATAATGTCAGTTGCCAGTTAATAAGGGTGCATGCGTCCAAAAGATAGAATACTGCATGTATCATGAAAAATAGCATGAATGCATAGAGCGTATAGCTGCTGAATCCTAAAATTGTGATGGATGGGGTGAAGTTCTCTGCCGCATCGTGTGGCTTGAAGATGTTCAGCAACATGGGTTGTATCATAGCTGCTAATGTGCATGAGGCTGATGCCATGCCTGGAGTATTGCTGAACAGGTCATATGTAAGACCCGTAACGAATCCCCACAGCAAAAGTGACGTGCGCGATGTCTCACGTTGCATGCATATAACCATGTAGCCAATGGCCAATGGCGTGGCGTAACCAAACAAGTGAATGTGGTTGAACACAAACACTTGGAGGAACAACAATATGAAGAATCGTGCAATACGTGTCAAGAATGGAGAATTCATCTTATTGGCTCAAGGTTGGATTATTGTTGGCTTTGTGTGCTGTCTTGTGCTGCTGTACTTTGGGCTTGCTCTTCCAACTGGTGACGCTCTGGTGATGTGTAGTTCGTGATGACCGACACATTTCGTAGTGTGGCGAAATTGGTGAACAACTTTACTTTAATCAGATAGGACATTCCGTCTGTCGAGTTGCCGATGCTCTGTATTCTTCCGATAGGTAAGCCTGGTGGAAAAATGTCAGAGAAACCATTTGTCTCCACAATGTCTTTCTTCTTTATGGGAGCATGGCAAGGAATATTGGTGACAAAAGCTCTGTCTGCATAGCCGCGTTTCCATATGAGCGAACCGAAGTATTCGGAAGAGCGTAAGCGACAGCTCACTTTGCTGTCTGTATTTAACAGAGGAATGACGATGCTGTAGTGCTTGCTTGTCAGGTAGACGATACCTACAACGCCGCGTGAGCAGATAACACCCATTTCCGGACGGATTCCATCGGCTTCACCTTTGTTGATGGTGATGAGGTTGTTGGCCTTGTGAAGCGTCATGTTAACCACTTGGGCAGGTACAACGTCATACTTTCGTGCCAAGGCAGGCATGCGTTCTGCTTGATTCGACTTTGCAGATTCCTGTGTTTGCTTCAGTTCATACAGCTCTCGGCGCAGTTGCTCATTTTTTCGCTCAAGTGCTGCATTCTCTTCTCCCAAATAGAGGTATGCCGTAATGCTGCTAATGACGTCATAGGTTGAACCTACCACGCCATTAGCAGTTGTAAAGTACACATTCTTTTGGTATCCGTTGTGGCTGAAAAGGAAAAATAAGCTAATCACTTCAAGCGCAAGGAACAGAAACCAGTGCTTGTTCTTAACGATGATGTCAATAAGTGCACGCATGGGCACAATTATCTCATCAGGAACTGGAAGTTATTCACGTTCTTCAGTGCGATGCCTGTTCCCTTTGCCACTGAGTGCAATGGATCATCGTCTACGTGGAACGGAATGTGAATCTTGTCTGTGAATCGCTTGGCCAAACCGCGGAGCAGGGCACCACCACCTGTGAGCCAAATGCCGTTCTTGACGATATCTGCATAGAGTTCAGGAGGAGTGTTCTCCAAAGCCTGCAATACGGCAGTTTCAATCTTTGCAATGGTCTTGTCTATGCTGTGGGCAATTTCCTGATAGCATACAGAAACCTCTTTTGGCAGTGCTGTGATGCGGTCTGGACCATGCACAATATAGTCTTCGGGTGCCTCATCGCCAAGGTCTGTCAATGCAGAGCCAACATTAATCTTGATGCGTTCAGCCATGCGTTCACCCACTTTCATGTTGTGCTGGCGTGCCATGTATTCCTGAATGTCGGCAGTCAGTTCGTCGCCTGCCACACGGATGGAGTTATTGCTTACAATGCCACCAAGTGAGATGACTGCAATCTCGGTAGAGCCACCGCCTATGTCAACAATCATCTGGCCTTCTGGAGCTTCTACGTCGATGCCACATCCTATGGCTGCAGCCATAGGCTCAAAGATTAGATACACGTCACGTCCGCCAGAGTGTTCTGCACTGTCGCGTACGGCACGCAATTCCACTTCGGTAGAACCCGATGGAACGCCAATCACCATACGGAGTGATGGGGTGAAAAGATGATGCCCTGACTTGACCATCTTGATGAGGCCACGCATCATTTGCTCGCAGGCGTAGAAGTCTGCAATCACGCCGTCGCGAAGTGGGCGGCTGGTGCGGATGCCGTCATGCTCTTTACCAAACATCAGCTTGGCCTTGTGACCAACAGCTATCATCTTGTTGGTCTTCTTGTCGAGAGCTACAACAGAAGGCTCATCTACCACAATCTTGCCATTGCATGTGATGATGGTATTGGCCGTGCCAAGGTCCATCGCAATATCTTGTGATAAGGAGAAAAATCCCATGTTCTTAATTTACGGTTTGACGATTTATGATTTGAACTTCCTCACGGATTATTTTGCGAAGTAGGCATGAATAGCGGTGTCATAATGGCTGGAAGTTGCGAATGCGCGTTCCGCAAACTGCTTGCGTTGAGCCTTTGTTGTTTCAGCGCCCTGTGCCTTTACGATGTCGAGCAGGGGCTTATATTCTGCCTTGCTTGGCACAATGACTACATCATTGAAGTTCTTGGCAGCTGCGCGGATGAGAGAGATGCCGCCAATATCAATTTTCTCAATGATGGTAGGCTCGTCGTTTGTTGATGCCACAGTCTCCTCAAATGGATAGAGGTCAACGATGACAAGGTCAATTTCAGGAATTTCATATTTGGCCATTTCCTGCTGGTCGCTTGCTAATTCGCGGCGTCCCAAGATACCACCGAATACTTTGGGGTGGAGCGTCTTTACGCGTCCACCGAGGATGGAAGGATATGTAGTGAGGTCCTCAACTTTCTCGCAAGGGTAGCCGAGGCTCTCGATAAATGCCTGCGTGCCTCCTGTTGAAAGGAATTTAACACCGTTTTTGTTCAATTCTGCCAACAACTCATCGAGTCCATCTTTGTGGAATACTGATACGAGAGCTGTCTTGATTTTCTTTGTTTCCGCCATTTTTATCCAATGTTAGAAGTTTGTAAACTTATTGAAATTTGCTTTTTGTGTGTACAAAAACTGCTACACACCATCCTTTACCTTAGGAGTTGCAAAGGTAGTCATTTCTTACGACACACGAGTTAAGAAATTGAAAATTTTGTATGTGGGAAGTTTTTTTTCTTGTATGGGCGGAAACCTGCTCCTCCATTTGTACAGTGGAGTGTCTTATTTCACGGGAATAAATAGACTATTGCTTATGTTGTTTTTATTGGCGTAAGAAGTGTGCATTTGTACTTCAACTTCCGACAATCCACGTGTCTTGCGGCAATGAATACGCCCTGTGTACCTGATTTTCTGTCCTGGCTGCAGAGTGGTGGTAAGTGATGGCGAGGCGATGAGCGATTTGTCATCGTTGGTGACTAGATAAATGACAATGTCATTGATGACGCTGTTGGATGTGTTGGTGATAAAGCCTTCCACTTCAATAATTTCATCCTTGGTGATGTAACCGTCGCCATCAGTATCCATGTATGTGAGGTCGCTCAGTTTAATGGCCGCAGAAGGGGTGCTGGTTGTAGGTGATGGGGTATTGGCTGTATTGTAGTCTTCGTCATAACGCTGCGCTTCCGCTTTCTCCTTCTCTTCAATCTGTGATGCGACACTTACACCGAGTATCGCCCCAATGCCCATTCCGATGAGACTTCCTAAAGCGGCGTTTTCGCCACGGAAATGCCCGTGTCCAGACAATAATCCAACCATTTCTCCGACGTGGCCCCCAATCATAGCTCCTCTTACACCACTTTCTGCCTGATAGGCACTGCCGCAACTGCTGGCCATCATGGCAAAGGCCAATGCCACGCATGTAGCTTTTGTTTGTTTCATTGTCATATGTCTTTATTTTATTGATTCTTTCTTTTCTATTTCTTTACTTGAAGACATTTCTTCTATATAGTTGTCAATCAGTTTTCTAGCAATAGACATTTTATCGGGTATCTGTGGCATGTGCTCGTAGTCAAACCAACCCGCTCCACTGATTTCTTCCTCTTGCAGATGAATATCCCCACTCACATAATCTGCAGTGAATCCAATCATGATTCCGCAGGGATATGGCCAAGGTTGGCTGCCATAGTATCGAATGTTTTTGATGGTCAGTCCCACTTCTTCTTTCACCTCGCGCACTACGCAATCTTCTAATGTTTCCCCCGTCTCGACAAAACCTGCCACAAGGCCAAACATTTCTTTCCTCCGGAAATTCTTGGCGTGGACAAGCAATATTTTGTCGTCGCGGCGAATGCGCACAATGATAGCAGGGCTTACTTGTGGCCACACTTCCTTGCCGCAATGGATGCATTGTTTGCTGATGATGGTGGTGCGTTTCATGGGGCCGCCGCAGACACCACAATAGCGAGTGTTCGAATCCCAGTAAAGCAGTTCGGAAGCTTTGCTTGCTTGATTGTAGAATGCGCGTGGCAATAGATTCCATGACTCTCGCAATCCGATGGTTTCCAAACCATTCATGTCTGTTGGCGGTGCATTGAGACTGTAAGCAATACATGGTATGCCGTCCAATTCTGGAAGTTCCTGAAGCGTTGTCCATTCTTTGATGGGTACTGGCGGTTCTGCTGAGCAAGGTACTTGATACCCTTTTTCATTGTGCCGCAGCAAGATTGAGTTGCCTATGAAAACAAACCAATATGTATTCTCTCTTTTCATTGGAATTCAGATAAAAAACATGCCAAAATTAGGGGTTATTTACCACATAGCCTTCATTTTTCGTGTTTAAAATCATTAAAAAAGTTAAGACTTTAAGGATAAGTTGCGAATTCCTGTGAAAAGGAGTATATTTGTACACAAATTTAGACTTGCTACATGACCAAGTATTATCGCGCGTACATATATATATTGTTGACCTTTCTATGCATGCTTATAGCTGTTCCTGTTTCTGCCGACAAGCGTGAGAAGAAAGAAAAGGTAAAGACCTCTGTGTCCATGCCCGACATTGAACCTGATCCTATTGCCCGCAAACCTCGTCCCGACCGGCATCCCAGCGCTTTGGAGATGCCTATGATTATAGGGCATGGAACAGGTGAACAGTTGCATGGAATAGATGTGAGTCATTATCAGGGGCGTATCAACTGGGATGAGGTGGCGCGCGATTCGAAGGTGAACTATGTTTACTTGAAAGCTACAGAGGGGGTCAATACCATTGATGACACTTATTCATACAATTTCAACGAATGCAAGCGAGTGGGGCTTAAAGTGGGTAGTTATTTGTTCTTCCGTCCCCATCTTTCACCTAAAACCCAATTTGAACTTTTCCGGTCAAAGGTAGATACAAAAAAGCAGGACTTGTTGCCTGTGATTGATGCTGAAGTCATCAGGGGCGTTTCTGCAGGGGTGTTTCAGACACGCCTTTTAGAGCTTTGTGACTTGTTTGAGAAGGAATACGGCAAAAAGCCCATTATTTATACAGGTCGCAATTTCTATAACAAATATATTGATGGCAATGCTCGTCTCCGTTCTTACAAGTTTTTTATTGCCGCCTATACATTTGATGAACCCGAACTGAATGCTGGTCAAGATTATGTGTTGTGGCAATATACAGCCACAGGACGTGTACGTGGAATTCGTGGCAATGTGGATATGAGTCGTTTGGTCGGTCGCCATCAGCTCCGTGAACTGTACTACTGAACATCTTATTCTGCTTTTGTTTCAATAATTCTCTCAGACGTGTCAAATAAAATTGGTGTGTCTGAGCTGCTCTATATGCACCCCTTACGTGTATATATTCATCCCCCTTGCGCGTAATAATATGCGCAAGGTGCCCATTAGTGAGTGTCCAATTGCTGTGTATTATATTGGTTATTGGGCGATTCGTGTAAAACTGTTTGGTCACGCTGTGATAACTTCCTTCATGCGTATATCATGAGGTTCGCACGGGATGTGGGTCACCATCTGAAAAGGGAATGCAATGCCAATGAGTGGACAAGTGAGTTGTGGAAGGAGTCTGTCATAGTATCCCTTTCCACGTCCCAGTCTGTATCCTTGTTCCGTGAAAGCCATGCCAGGAATGATGGCGAGGTCTATTTTCCCGTAGTCGGTGAAGAGGCTTCCTTTCGACTCTTGTATGCCATATGATATGCCCATGCTGAGAGCCTGTTCGCCTTCATAGATGTGAAGTTCTAGCACATCGCCCGCCACTGTGGGAAGCAGAACTGTTTTGCCTGCAGCGTGCAGGGTGCGTATGAGCGCATGCGTCTCCACCTCGTCTGGCAAGGAATGATAGAGGAGAATGGTTTGACAATTATCCTCCTTCCCGATGCGTTCAAGCACAGAATGGCAGATGCTTTGGCTGAAGGCTGAAAGTTCCTCTATGGTATGCTGCCTTTTTCTTTCTCGAATCAGTTTTCGTAGTTCTGTCTTTGTCATTGAGTGTTGGTTTCGTCTGTTTTGCTTTGAACAGTTGGATGGCCTTAGCAATGGTGATATCATCGTGGTTGAGATACTGAACATAATCATTCATGTCCAGCATATTGTAAATGATGCTGCCATAGATAGCTTGTTCGAAAAGATGCTGTGACTTGATAATCATGTTATTGCGGCGAAGAATTCCTTTCGAGTCGGCATAGCGGACGAATTTGTCCACTAGTCCTTGCTTCCTCAAATGTTTTTCCAGCGTTGCCGCATTGTCGAAGGTTGCCAGTTTTGTGCGGTTATTGTCTGTATATTCAAAGCAGAATTGTGCGATGGTTCCTTTGGTGACACATTCAGAATAGTAGGGAGTAAGAGCTGTCGTGTCTTCTGCTACAAAATAGTCAGGCATGATGCCACCTCCGCCATACACAGTGCGGCCTATGTTCGTCTTGTAGGCTTCACCCGTCTGGCGGATGCTGTCTTGGCTGAAGAATTCTCCTCGTTCGTAACGGGTGATGAGGTCCATCTCATATTCTTTAGGTTGACCTTTCACATAAGGCTTCTGGATGCAGCGCCCCGATGGGGTATAGTAGCGAGCAATTGTTAAATGGATGAGTGAACCGTCAGAAAACTCGATAGGTTGTTGTACCAAACCTTTTCCGAAAGAACGGCGGCCAACGATGATGCCTCGGTCATTATCTTGGATGGCACCCGAGAAAATCTCAGCAGCGGAAGCCGTAGTCTCGTCAATGAGCACAATGAGAGGGATACTCTGATAAGAACCCCGTCCATCGCTGCGATACTCCTCACGGCGTGAGCGGCGCCCTTGGGTGTACACGATAAGGCGGTTCTTAGGCAGGAATTCGTTGACCATTTGGATGGCTGCGGAAAGATAGCCTCCGCCATTGCCGCGCAGATCGACCACAAGTCCCTGGAACCCTTCTACCTCCAGTTCTGCTAATGCTGTGAGCAGTTCTGCATAGGTGGTCTCGCCAAAGTTTTTGATTTTGATGTATCCAAGTTCTTTATTAATCATGTAAGTGGCGTCAATGCTCTTCAAGGGAATGTCACCACGCACCACGGTGAAAGTCAATGGTTTTGTTTGTCCGTGACGCATCACACCAATTTTTACTTTAGTGCCTTTCTCTCCCTTGAGCCGGTGCAGCGTCTCTTCGTTCGTTACAACTTTGCCAACATAAGGGACTCCATCTACAGAAATGATTTTGTCACCAGCCAGAATACCCACTTTCTCGGAAGGGCCACCTTTGATAATGTTAGTGACACGCACCGTGTCGTCGCGAATCACAAACTGTACACCAACTCCGCTGAAAGAACCTTTCAGGTCATCATTAGCTGTGCGGGCGTCATTGGCTGAAATATATGTGGAGTGGGGGTCAAGTTCTTCCAGTATCTTAGGCATAGATTGCTCTACGATACCGGCAATATCTACTGTGTCCACGTACTGGTCATCGATGATATGGAGTAAGTCGTTCAGCTTGTTGGATGAAGTATTGATGATGTTCAGTCTGTTGCCCGCAAAACGGTTGGCAAAGAAAGTGCCTATGATGATGCCTATGACGATGCTGGCGGCGATGATGAGAGGCACCCATCTGTTGTTTCTGTTGATATTGTTGCTCATATACGGTTATTGTCTTTCTTTCATTCCTGGACAGGTTCGTCAGGGTTAATATATTCTACGTTGATATTGGCGCGTTTTAGCAAATTGATGCCATCCTCTAATCGGTAGTGCTCGGCATATACCACGCGTTTGATACCGGCCTGAATGATGAGCTTGGCACATTCAATACAGGGCGACGCTGTGACATAGAGAGTGGCGCCATCGCTTGAGTTGTGGGAGCGTGCCAACTTCGTGATGGCATTAGCTTCAGCATGTAGCACATAAGGTTTCGTGACGTTGTTGTCATCTTCGCAGATATTCTCAAATCCCGATGGCGTGCCGTTATATCCATCAGAGATGATGGCTTTGTCCTTCACAACTAATGCGCCTACTTGGCGGCGTTGGCAATATGAGTTTTCTGCCCAGATTCGAGCCATGCGCATATAGCGAAGGTCAAGGCGGTATCGTTTAAGTTCTTCTTCAGTCATGTTGTATATGTTGTAGTATAGATAGTAGTATGAATGTTAGTTTCTTTTGAGTCCCAATCTTATTCTTTATCTCCGATTGCCGAGATAGAGAACATTATCTCCGTCTTTTCTCAGCTGGAGGAAGTCTGCACCGCTCCTGTATGAAGTGGCGCCAGCAAGGATGTAATAGATTTGTTTATCGAACGGAGATGAGGCTGCAGGTGCTTCTGTCAGCTTCAGCTTGATGGTTTGCTTCTTTCCATTTGCCGACCATGTGCCCGAGAAGCTGTCGCCATTTGTCAGCTTTCCTTTGAAGGTCTGGGATGAAAAAGTGATGTAGTAAGCATCAGTTTTTGCATCAGTATAGAAATTCTGGACCTCGCTGTTCAGTTTCTTGCCGCTGATGATGCCACCATTCATGTACCATGTTTTGCCTGTGAAGATTTCATCAATGTCATCTTCATTCTCGCAGGCAGCGCATGCTAGTATTGCAAGACAGAGACAGCATACTGTTGGGATGAGTTGGAGTTTGTTTTGTATCATGGGACGTTTCATTTATATGATACCGTTGTGACGAAGAAGGGCATTGATGGTTGGTTCTTGTCCACGGAAACGTTTATAGAGTTCCATTGGAGGTTCTGTTCCGCCGCGTGAAAGGATATTGTCTCGGAAACTTTGTGCCGTAGCGGTATTAAACAGACCTTTTTCTTTGAAAAGAGAGAAAGCGTCGGCATCAAGCACCTCTGCCCATTTGTAGCTGTAATAGCCAGCAGAGTATCCACCAGCCATGATGTGCGAGAACTGTGTGGTCATGCAGCATCCATCCACGGCAGGCAATACCTGGACTGCTTCCCAAGCCTGTTTCTCAAAAGCCATCAAGTCCGTTTCGAAAGGTGTGGTGAGCGTATAGAATGCCATGTCGAGCAGTCCAAAGCTTACTTGCCGCATACATGCGTAAGCTGCGTTGAAGTTGCGACTAGCTATGATACGGTCTATCAATGTGTCAGGAATAGGTTCTCCTGTCTCGTAATGGGTAGCGAATGTGTTGAGGAACTCTTTCTCAATAGAAAAGTTTTCCATGAATTGTGAGGGCAGTTCCACAAAATCCCAGTAAACATTTGTGCCAGACAGCGAGCGGTATGTTGTATTGGCAAAGATGCCATGCAGGGAATGGCCAAATTCATGCAAGAATGTTTCCACTTCGCCCAGTGTTAGCAGCGCGGGCTTCGTGTCAGTAGGCTTTGACAAGTTCATGACAATAGACACTTGCGGACGTGAGTTGACGACCTCCGTATGCGGTTCTGAAGCGCAGTTGGTGTCAAGAGTCTCTTTCCATTGCTCTTTGAACGAAGTCATCCATGCTCCAGACTTTTTGGATGCACGTGGATGGAAATCGCAGTAGAACAGGGCGAGGTATGAGCCATCTTTGTCCAGCACATCGTATGCTTCCACATCTGGATGATAGACTGGCACGCTTGTGTTCTTGTGGAACGTAATGCCATACAGTCGGGTTGCAAGTCCAAAGACACCTTGCTTCACCCGTGAGAGTTCAAAGTAAGGGCGCAGCATCTCGCTGTTGATATTGAACTTGCTTTCTTTCAGCTTATTCGCATAGTAAGAAAAATCCCAAGGCATGAAAAGACGTGGGTCTCCCGCCGTGAGCGAGGCAGGGTCAATCTGATTATCGGCATAGTAGAGCGCTTCCACTTCTTTCACCTCTTCTTGAGCTTTAGGCATATAGGCCTTCATCAAGTCGTTCAGCAGGTGATAGACGTTGTTTGTGTTCTCTGCCATGCGTCGTGTGAGGGCATAGTCTGCATAACACTTGAAACCGTGCAGTTGTGCCAGCTCGCGATGCAGGTTCACTATCTTGTTGACAATAGCGACATTGTTGTTGCTGTTTGCATGCGTGCATAGTGTGTTGTATGCCATGTACATTTGTTGCCGCAAGTCTCGTCTGGAAGAGTAGGTAATGAATGGGCTGTAGGACGGAGCTTGCAACGTGAATACATATCCTTCCATACCTTTCTCCTTGGCCGTCTGTTTGGCCAAGTCAAGGGCACTGTCTGGCAGGCCTTCTAAATCTGCTTCATTGGTAAGATGAAGAACAAAGTCATTGATATCTTTCAATTTGTTCTGTGCAAACTGCAAAGAGAGCACACTGAGTTCTGCTGTGATGCGGCGATGCTTCTCTTTCTTTTCTTCAGACAGATTTGCCCCATGTCGCACAAAGTTCTCATAACAATTGGTGAGCAGCATTTTCTGCTCTTGGTCGAGGCGGGAAAATCCTTCTGCTGCATGTTCATCATATACCGCTTTGACACGTTGAAACAATTTCTCGTTCAGAGTGATATTGTTTGAATGCTCTGTCAGTATAGGCGACATTTTCTGCGACAGTTCGTCTAGAAAGTCTGTCGTCTCGGCACTGAGCAGGTTGAAGAACACATTCGTCACCTTGTCCAGTAATTCTCCCGTTTTTTCCAATGCCACAATCGTGTTTTCGAATGTGGGGGCTTCTGGGTTCCTGACAATTGCATCAACTCGTTGGTTCTCCTCCTCCATCCCTTTCATCATGGCCGGCTCATAGTCAGTTTCCTTGATGCAATCGAATGGAATATATTGATATGGTGTAAAGAATGGATTCTTTGTTGTAGTATTCATTGTCTTTGTATGGATAATCAAATGTGTTATTTGCTCTTTCGTGTCAGTTCCTGAAGGTCTTCAATTTGTATGCAGCCTCGTTGTAACAGTATAAGGCCTTCTGCTTGCAGTTGATTCAAGGCGATAGACACGTTGAGGCGTGTTTCATGAATCATTTCAGCGAGTGTGGTCATCTTGATGCTGATGCTCTTCTTCCCCTTGAGCACAGTCGAGTGGGAGAGTGCGAACTTCACGATTTTGTCGGTAACGGAATCGTCCGGATGGGTACACAACAGAGCGTGGGTCTGCTGGTATTTATTGCAGACAATGTTGAGCATGTTGATTTTGATGATATCATTTGTCAGCAGGTGCCGGAGCAAGACAGGCTTCTCAATCGAGAGCGTCACGCCTTCTGTTGCGAATGTGTAGGTGCGTGACACGCGTTGATACATGCCAAACAAGTTATATGGCTCAATCACCTTCAAGTTCGGTAGATATTCTGTGAACGAGAAACGCCCTTCTGTATCTCGATACTCGGCCGTAATCTCACCGCTAAGGATGTATATTAACTCGCGGCAGGCATCTCCTTGCGCTATCAGCTCGTCGCCTGGCTGATAGTTGACGAAGTTCAATCGCACATGCGCCATCACGTCAGAGATTTCCCTAGTGGTCAATCCCTGAAACAGCGGCAGCTGCAACAAGCGTTCAAACATTGTCAATTCCATGAGCCTCTCTTTTTTATTCCACGCGGTAATAGCCCAGTCAATGCTTCTTCATGACCATCTTCTCCATGCCTTCCGTCATCCAGGTCTGCAGATGTCCTGCCTTGTCTGAATAGATAAAGTAAGCCATCAGTTCTGGGTGCTTGGCCAGAACCTTCTGTGCTTCCTCCATCCCCAGTACCATAAATGCGGTGGCGTATGCATCAGCGGTGGCGCAGTCTTGTGCCAACACCGTCGATGAGAGGATGCTGTGTTGCACGGGGTATCCCGTTCTGGGGTCAATGGTGTGAGCGTATTTCTTTCCGTCCTTCTCGTAAAAGTTGCGGTAGTTGCCAGAAGTGGCCATTGCCAACTGCGTCACTTGGAGCACCTGCTCCACCTCATTGTTCGTGTTGGCCGGATCGTCAGTAGGGCGGTCTATGCCGATGTGCCAGAGTTCTCCTTGAGGGTTAGTGCCTCTTACACGCACCTCGCCACCTATCTCCACCATGTAATTCTTGACGCCTTGGCGTTCCAGGTAGAGTCCTACTGCATCCACCCCATAGCCTTTGGCAATGGCGCTGCAGTCAAGCATCGTTTCTGGATACTTCTTCTTGATGACACCATTCTGCAATTGTACATTATCTATATTTACAAACACCAAAAGGCTGTCCACTTTGTCCTCGCTCACACCTGTGCCAGTCTTGAACCCGAATCCCCACAGATTCACGAGAGGAGCCACCGTGATGTCAAAAGCCCTGTCGGTCTCTCTTGACACCGTCTTAGCCAGATTGAATACCTCCGTCAGCATCGAGTCTGCTTCCATGCAAGTGTTGTCGTTGATGGCTGTGATTACAGACTTAGGATTGAAAGGGGAGAGTGAGTTGTCCACAGCCTGCAATGCAGCTTCAATGCCACTCTTCAATTCCTTGTTCGATTGGTAAGTGATATGATAGAACGTGCCAAACACGCTTCCTTGTGTCCGTTGGGTCTCTTCTGTGGTCCATGCTTCTCCAGCACGTTGTTGGTTCCCGCTTTTGGAGTCTTGCGTACGGATAATGTAAATGGTTCCTATAATCAGCAGGAGCAATAATGGCCATCCCCACCACTTGATTTTGTGTGGTGCATAAGGGTTGAATGCTGGCTGCTGGGAATCATTCTGTTTGGTTTCCGTCGTTGCTTTCTCTTCTGTTTCCATCTTTCAGTTCCGTTTCGTTGTCAATAGTCTGCTCTTGTGTCGAGTCGGCAGGCACCACGCCTCTTATTTCCACGTTCACTCTGTGCTTGTGGCTTTTCTTCATGCCCCAGTTCAAGTCGAAGATGAGACTGTATGTGCCTCCCCAGCATGAGGCGTTGGTTGTATATCCATACCCTGGAATGCAGTTCGGTTTGGAGAAGTCATTCTTTTTTGATGCCACCTCTCGTTTATAGCGTATGGCCCATCCCATGTGGAAATTTTTGTAGATTTTCACCTCTGCTCCTATCAACGCCTCAATCCAATGGCTTGTACAGCTCGTGTTGGGAATAGTGAATGCTCCGCTTCCGCCCCAAATAGGGTCTGTCATCGTTGGGCCTGCAATGTCGTATTCATAAGTGGAGAAGCCATATCTTGCGCCCAGATACAATCGGTTGCTTTGGAATTTGTCTTTTAGCATGTTAATGTCAAGTCCGATACGTGCATAAGGGGCATTCACCTTGTAGGACACCTTTGTATTGAAGTCCTCTGTGTCGCACTTTCCATAACCCAGTTCAACAATTGGAAAATAAGTGTTCTTCAAGTTCAGGCGCAGAGCTGCCTCCGCTGTGCCATAATCAGACACCGCGTATGAGACTGGTCCGAATACATCCACCGAGAGCGTGAAGCCTTGGAAGAGAACCATGTGCTGCTTTTCCTCCTCGATAGCCACATACTTTGTGGGTTTCGGTTGCTCGCCAGGCAACAGCATTTGTTGCTGGTCGTCTTGCGCTATTACGGACTGAAGTGAAGCGCAGGCACAAACGAAGCAGATGATATGTTTAGCAATATGATTCATACAATATTATTCGGCTTCGGCAACGCCATTGAAGTAAATTTTAATGTTGGTAGCACCTTCATAACCTACATTCGGGTTGCTGATTTCGATGCGGTCGATGGCAGCATCTGTGGCAGTTACCGACTTCAGGTGGTGGAACATATGCGTTCCGCACTCAGGGAGTTCCACGTGTGGATAGCTGGAATGCTGAATTTTCACTGTATCTCTCAGTGATATGCTACGATAGGCAAAAACAAGTGTGTCCATCGTGCCGAAGTAGCTCATCGGTATTTTGATGCTGGTTGCATTCGCTTTCTTGTTCAGCAGGATCGTGTCGTTTCGCTGTTGCGATTGTGTTTCCGTATATCCTGCCTCAATCAGCTCTGGGTCAGGCTCTTCCTTGACGATAGGCAGCGTGCCCATCTTCCGGTAGGTGTACACCGTTTTGTATCCAGGCTTCAGCGTTGACACCGTGATAGTGTCCTGATAGGCAATAGCGGTGCCTTCCGCATCGTAGAAAGCAAAGTTGCAGGTCACGGTGTTCTCCATCGGACAATTGTTGGAGTAGCACCCCGCCAGCACCTGTGCGGCCAATGCCATCGTGCCGGCAATGAAAGAGTATAAGCGAGTTCGTTTCATCCAGGATTGCTCTGTGTGCACGTGTTGGGGTTAGATTTCGTCTTCCACTTGATACTTGTTGCGCTCTTGGCTGTTGCGGCTAATCAAATCGCCCAAGAAACCTGCTACAAACAACTGTGTGCCCAACAGCATAGTTGTGAGCGAAATGTAGAAGTATGGATTGTCCGTCACCAATGCATGAGGTACATTGTTGTAGAGCGCAATCAGTTTTGTTGTTCCCACGCACACCACAGCAATGAAGCCGATGATGAACATAAGTGTTCCCACAAATCCGAAGATGTGCATAGGCTTCATGCCAAAGCTGTCAATGAACCAGAGGCTTATCAGGTCCAGATAGCCATTCACAAAGCGGTTCAAGCCCATGAACTTGCTCTTGCCATGTTGGCGGGCCTGGTGGTGTACCGGTTTCTCTCCGATTTTTGAAAAGCCTGCGTTCTTTGCCAGATAGGGGATGAAGCGGTGCATTTCACCATACACCTCAATATGTTTCACCACGTCGCGGCGATACGCCTTCAGACCGCAGTTGAAATCGTGCAAGTTGTGGATACCGCTCACCAATCGTGTAGTGGCGTTGAACAGTTTGGTTGGAATCGTCTTTGATAGCGGGTCGCCTTGACTGCGGTTCATCTTGAAGCCGCTCACCAGATCATAGCCATCCTCCTTAATCATGCGGTACAACTCAGGAATTTCGTCTGGACTGTCTTGCAAGTCCGCGTCCATTGTGATGACCACATCGCCCTGTGCCTTCTCAAAGCCGTGGAACAAGGCTGGGCTTTTTCCGTAGTTTCTTCTGAACTTGATGCCGTGTACCTCAGAATATTGTTTGCTCAAGTCGACAATCACATCCCATGAATGGTCTGTGGAGCCATCGTTTACGAAAATCACTTCATAAGAAAAGCCGTTCTCGTCCATCACACGCTTAATCCATGCGTGCAGTTCGGCAATTGATTCTTCCTCGTTAAACAGAGGCACTACTATTGATATATCCATATTGATAATTGACAATTGACAATTGATAATTGATAATTGGGAATTGATAAGTTGCCAAGTGGCTAGCGGCTGTTTCTTAGGACTTTCTCAATTTAACAGACGCTACACCAGCCACCAGGAAAGACATGATAGCGCTGAAGAAAAAGTTATTGTTGAAAAGCGCAAGTGTCTTGTCCAGAGGGGAAAGGAAATCCACTTCATGCACAATGTCCACCATCTGCTTATATTGTTCCGTCATGCCCAATTGCCGGTAAGTCTCCACGATTTCAGCCTGCGTCATCATTTCAATCAATTGCTCCAGCAACATTCCGTTGTCAAAAAACTGGAAATATGCAAAGATGATAAGGCTGCTCATCAGACAGGCGTACATGAACATAGGGAAAGAAAAGAGTAGCCCTTGCCAGTACGACAGTCTTTCGCCAATCAAATGAAGTTTTCTGTTGAGGCGCATAGCCAGCACAAACGGCAGGAAAAAGGACACGCCGCACAAAATGAGGCACAAAAAAATCAGAAAACTATTACCGTCACATATTCCTTTCGCATAAGAAAGAAAAAGAGCGCCCCAACTCAGTCCCACAAAAGTTCCGTATTCCATCGAATACGGGCGATATAAAGTATTTGTTGTTGCCATATTCGTCACTTTTCGCCCGTACGATGCGGGCGCGTAAAAACGCCACAAAGGTACGAATAAAAGGGCATACCACAAAAGAAAAAACATTTTTTCACAGTCGCATCTTTGGGATAATCATTCTTGGCTTCGTCTGTCATCTTCGGGAAGCAAGGGATAAGGCTGCTTGAAGAACGAACCCCAATGCTCTTGGATTATTAAAAGTGATGTTTAACCAATACATTATTCGAGCGATGCCAACTTTTCTATAATCATTAAGTTACAGAGGCTCTTTATCTTCCTAATAGCTCTTTGGGGAGAACCCGCAGCTAAAAGACTGAAGCTGTTCTTTCATCACATTCTTCATGACCGTGAAGGCATGGTCTCCTGTGCAATGGCTCGTGTAAAATTGTGTTTCTGGGTGTTTATATTTCAGTTGCTCTGCTACGGTCCTAAGCTCTTCATCCGACTCATAGCCGTCCAGCAGGTGGAATCCGCCAACGACTTGTTTGACCGGAAAAGGACAGGCCTCAAGGATATTCTCTAAACCGCTGTGAGCGCAGCCAGTAAAGAGCAGTCCGTCAGCATATAAAGCCAGTTCATGCCGGAAATCGTCTGGCGCATAAGAGCCGCCATCTGCTTCTACACAGAGGTTTTGATTGCCTTGAGGAATGGGGCAAACTTGTGGGATGCAGGCAATGACATAGAGTCCGTTGTCTATCTCACAGCTCCCATCTATCATCATCAGCCGTTCTGCAGCTATGTCAGGCCAAGCAGTCGTTATGCTATGCAGCCGCCCTCGTCTTGAAAAGAATCTTCCACTGATGGCGTGAGGAGAAACAATGACCTTAGCCCTTTGGTTCTGCTCCATAAAGTAGCGCAATCCACCTGCATGGTCGCTATGTCCATGAGAGATAAACACATAGTCAACACTTTTAAGGTCAACGCCCAACCGTTCAGCGTTGCGGATAAATATATCGCTGGCACCCGTATCAAGCAAAATATTGTGTTTCCCTGTCTCTAACAGGATTGAGAGGCCGTGCTCCGTTTCCAGTGCAGGGTTGTCTGTTCTATTGTCTGATAATACCGTCCATGCCATACGCTTCATATTGAAAATCTGTTTATTTGTTCCTGTTGTGTGAGCTCATGCTGCAATTCTTTTGTAGGGCGTTCCGATGGCAATAGCCTTCGCTTTATTGCAAAGGTATAAATAATATCGGAGATGCCAATGCCAGAAGGTCTGAAAAAACATCCCAACTCTTGTGTTGCAAAGAGTTGGGATGGAAACTTCTATGTTTAGACGAGCCAGTTCTCGTCTCAACGTTATTCCAGTTTGTAGAAAAGAGAGTAAAGCACGGGGATGATAATGAGCACAATGACGGTTCCTGCAATAAGTCCACCCATGATAGCGGCGGCCATTGAACAGAACATGTCGTCAAAAAGCAAAGGTACCATACCCAGCACAGTCGTAAGGGATGCCATCGTTACAGGTCTCAGTCGTGAGAGCGACGCATCGATGAGCGCCTGCCGTCTGTCTTTTCCGCTCTTTAGCTGCAGCTGCATCTCATCTACGAGCACGATTCCGTTTTTGAGCATCATGCCAACCAAGCCGAGCACACCGACAATGGCTACAAAACCGAAGTTTTGACCTGAGAGCAGCATGGCCGGTATAATTCCTACAAAGACAAAAGGAATGCAGCAGAACAGCAGTAGCGACGTGCGGTAGCTGCGGAAGAGCCATATCAAAATAGCAAACATCAGCAGTATTGCCAGTGGATAGTTAGAGAAGAGGTTCTCCATCGACATGTCGGTAGCCTTCTTTTCGCCGCCCCATTGTATTTCATAGCCATCGGGCAGTTGCAGCTTCTCAATTTCCTTTTCCAGAATCTGACGTGCTTCTTCGATACTGTAGCCAGGAGCAGGTGCACCCTCGATGGTCTGCACACGCTTGCCGTTGTAACGTGGAATGACAGGTTCTTCCCATTCCACTTGTATGCCATCGCTCAGCTCTGAGAGTTGTGAAGTCTTGTTGATCTCTGGCATCTGGCCTTTTTTCATGGCATTCATCAACTGCTCTTTGTCTATTAGGCTGTTGATGTTAGGTAGCAGGCTGAATATCGTTGCGTCGTCAAGATTGGCTTGTGGATTCCCCTTGCCGTCGGTGATATTGATATAGATGTTGTTCTTTTCGGTGCCGCTGTGGAAAGTGCCCACAGGAAGCCCGTCGGTGGCAGACATCAGTGACATGCCCACATCGGTGCGTGTAATGCCTTTCTCACGGGCATTGGACTGATTATAGGGTACGTGTAGAGTAGGGTAGCGTGGCATCCAGTCGCTGGTGACAGGTGTCATCACACCCGCATTGCGGACAATAGCCATCGCGGTATCTGCCAGCTGATGCAATACGGCAGGATCAGGTCCCAAGAAACGCAGTTCGATAGGATAGCGCATGAACATCAGGTTATAGCGCTTCACCTTCACGTAAGCATCGGGATAGTCGGCAGAAAGCTCCTCCTGCAACTCGTCAACATGTTTATCAAGGCTACGTGCATTCTTGAAGTCAACAATTAGTTCACCATAAGCCAGCGAGGGCAATGCCACAGAGCGCACCAGATTGTAGCGGCAAGGAGTGGCACCCACCGATGTGGTGACATGGGTGATGTAGTCTTTGGCCATCAGTTTTTTACGCATGCTTTCCAAGTCAGACTTTACCTGGCGGGTGTCATTACCTTCTGGCAACTGATACTCTATGTAAAGTTGGTCATACTCCATGTCGGGGAAGAGTCCTTGCGGCATCAGTTTGTATCCCGCTGCAGCTCCCAATAGCAAAAGCAGCATCACCGCCATTGTCTGCTTGCGATGATTCAGTGCTTTGTCAAGCGTGTCAGAGAGCCAGCGATGCCAGCGGCTGTTGTATAGGTCTTGAGGCGTGCGTTCCTCTTTGGTCACCAGCCAACGCTTTGCAAGTATAGGCACGAACATCAGAGCCAGCACCCATGACAAGAGGAGCGATATGGCCAGCACGATGAACATGTCTCGGACGTAAAGGCCTGTCACATCAGGGCTTAGATAGATAGGCATAAACGCCAAGATGGCAATCAATGTGGCTCCCAGCAAAGGCATGGCCGTCTTTCGCCCAATGGCAGTAAGGGCTTCCATGTGCGACTTTCCTGCATGGCTATCGACTAAGATTCCGTCCACAATGACGATACTGTTGTCAACCAGCATGCCCATCGCCAGAACAAACGAAGCCAGCGATACACGCTGCAAAGTTCCGTCGAAATAGTAGAGCATCAGAATGGTTCCCAGCACGGTGATAGCCAGTGTGATGCCCAGAATGAGACCAGATCGGAAGTTCATGCAGAAGATGAGCAGCACAATCACCAGCACGATTGACTCGATGAGGTTCATGAGGAAGGTGCCCAATGCAGAGCTGACACGTTCGGGTTGGTAGAAAATCTTTTCGCACTTCACCCCGGCAGGTAGGCGGGTGGCTTCAATTTCTTTCATCTTCTCGGTCACTTCATGTCCCACCTTGACGATGTCGGTGCCAGAACTTGCTGCGATGCTGATGCCGAGAGCGTGCTGCCCGTCATACATCATTTCCTCGCGAATGGTCTTTTCTTCATCCAAGGTGATTTCAGCAATGTCACCCAATTTGATTTGGTCTTCCTGATGCCCTTGAATGATGAGCTCCTTGATGTCATCGGGAGTTTGATAGCGTCCGTCCACACACACACGGATGCGTCGGCCACCACTTCGGAAAGAGCCGGAATAGACATTGGCATTCTGTCCGTCAAGTGTTGCAATGACCTCAGCAGGCAGCACACCCAGATAAGCGAGCTTATTTTGTTGCAGAGAGACATTGATACAGCGAGGTATCTTGCCATAGATGTCAACGTGTTCGACGTCATCGATAGCTTGCAGCTCACGTTTCATCATTTCAGCATAGGATTCCAGTTCCTGCGGGTCCATGCCGTCGCCAGTCAGCGCATAGAACATGCCCGACACATCACCGAAATCATCTTTCACCAAATACTGTGAGCCCGAAGGCAACTTTGTTTCAGCCAATCTGTTGCGCATCAGCATCCATTTCTGCTGGATCTCATCAGCAGGCACTTCAGGGTTGAGCGTGACAAGGATGTAGCACATGTCAGCATAGCTGTAGCTCTGTATGAAACTGATGTCACCCGTTTTGCTGATACTCTTCTCCAGCAAATCGGTCATTTCCAGTTCCACTTGATGTGATGACGCACCTGGGTAGATGCCCACCACTACCGCCTGACGTACAACGATTTCGGGGTCCTCCAGTTTGGGCATGACATAATAGGCTAAAAGTCCACCCAGCGAAAGGATGGCAATGAATAGTGCCACCAACTTTTGGTTCTTCAGTGCCCAACGTGAAAAATCAATTTTTATCATAGATTAATCAAATGCTGTTATTGTCCAACTGACATTATTTAAGGTTTCCTGCGTTAAGGCTGGAGGCCTTCTCATGCACCCTCACTTTCTGGCCGTCGGTCAAGTGGTGAACACCAGAAGCCACTATCTGGCAGCCTTCCTTCGGGCCTTCCGAAATGGTTATGTATCCATCGTTCTCCAATCGCTCCACTTTGACAGCCGTCTTCTTTACCGTAGAGTCTTTCTTGTCGTACACAAAGACAAAACTCTTCTGCTCTTCTGTCCATACGGCTCCCGTTGGCACTTTGATGCCATCGCTGGCGTCCTGCTTGTGATTCACTTCCACCATCGCAGACATTCCTGGTGTGATTTCGGGAACGTTTTCCTTCAGCACCAGGTGCATCTCGTACAGATGATTGTCGTTAGCCATTGTCGCTGCGGTTCTTATGGCAAGTGGGAAAGACCTTCCCGGCAGCGAACCGAAGGTGACCGTATAGGTATCGTCCGGCTTACGATGAGCATAGGCGCGTTCTGGAATGTGGATGACCACTTCAACGCCGTTAGAGGAATAGACCGACAAGATGGGTTGTCCAGGCGCTACTGTTTCGATTTTATGCTTATATATCTCATTGACATATCCGTCGAAGGGTGCACGCAGCACACAGTCTGCCAGCTGGTTGCGATGATTCGTCAGTTTCTCTGTAATCTGCTGCAAACCATAACGCGCCTTGTCATAGTTATTGTCGCTTACGGCACGGTCTTTGTACATCTCAGCCACACGTTCACATTCCGCGCTGATTTGCCGGTATTCAGCTTCGGTAGCCCGCAACTGAGTGCTGTAGTCACGTTCGTACAGACGTGCCACGACCTGTCCTGCAGTTACAGGGTCACCCTCTTTGACCAGCACCTGCTCAATGGTGCCAAGCACCCTGAACGCCAAGTCCGTAATGTGCATTGCCTCTGTCTTGGCAGGATAGGAGGCACTGGCAGTTCCTGCTGTAGGGGTCAACTCGACCACATTCACCCATTGCAATGAGGTGTTTGGTTTCTTCTTCCCGCATGCTGTCATCAGACAGAGCATCAAGGAGAGTGCGAGCACAAGGGTGCTGCAGTTCATCATAATGTTTCTTTTATTCATAGTTTTCCAGCGGCTTTGCGCCATTTCATCATTTTTACTTTTGTCTGATAGCGTGACTCGACAAGTTCGGCATAAGCCTCTTGCCACAGCACCTGCGCAACCAGCAGTTCGCTCAGCGTTTCCATACCTACGGTATAGGCACTGCGGCTGACACGCAGGTTTTCTTCACATCGGTCCAGATTGCGTTTTCTGAGTTGTAGTTCCAGTCGTGCCTCGTCCACCTCGTTGGCGTGGCGCTGCAAGTCCAGATTCATCTTGTCAGCCAATTCCTGCTGGCGAATCTGTTCCTGATACAGCGCCTCCTTGGCAGCAGCCACCTTGTGCCGTGTTTCGTTGGCGTGGAAAAGAGGCATTTTCAGCACGGCTCCCACTGTCATGTTGAACTTGTGACGGAACAGCTTGCTGTCAAGCAATTCCATACCGTCAATCACTCCCGCGTTCATCATCACACCGAGTTGTGGCATATATGCCGACTTCTCCATGCGGACCTTTTCTTGAGCCAACTGCGAATTCAGTTCTAGCAACTGGTATTCAGTTCTGTTCATGACGCTGGCATCCTTGTCAATCGGTCCAATAAACTCATCGTCCTCGGGAAGAACGGGTTCAATCATCGTGTCGAGGGGCTTGCCTATGAGTTGGCAGAGGTTCATCCTTGCCAGCCGCACGCCGTTTTCTGCTTGACGGATTTTCAGTTCGGCATCAGCCTTCTTCACTGCCACCTTCATCTCCTCGTTGTGGCTTGCCATTCCATGCTTGACGGCACTCTGCACGTCGTGCTCCACTTGTGTCAGCAGCGAATCGTACTTGTGAGCCACCACCTCCATCTCTTTGGCTTTGACCAGTAGCTGGTAAGCTTCATGAACATCCACGATGATTTGCTCGCGCGAAAGCTCATGTACTTCCGATGCAATCTTCACACCCAGCTTTCCCATTCTGTTAGCGGTGGAAATCTTTCCGCCCGCATAGAGAGGTTGTTCCAGCGTGACATTGGCACTCATCACGTTCTTCACCTTGAATCCCACATCTGGGTTCAGGGGTCTGACGTATTGTGCCACATTCTGCGAAATCTGCCTTTCCAAGGCCTCGTTGACAACGAGAGGCAGCATGTTCTGCACCTGTTGACCTGCATAGGCTCCGATAGGGGAGGCGATGTCCATGACAGAGTTTCCCTGTATGGTGCTGTAGAAGTCACTTGCCGTCAAGCTGATGTTGGGGAAGAAATTCGCATAAACCGATTTCTGGGTATGCTCATACTCTTTCATCATGTGTTCGGTTGCCCGAATCTGCTTGTTCGACATCATCGCCATCATCACGCAGTCGTCAAGGGTCAAGACTTGAGCCTTGGCCATGACCGCTTGCATGAGACACCCTGTCAGCATGGCCAGCTTGATAAAACTACTTTTTTTCTTCATATATAATGTTGTTCAATCATTCATTTAGAAACCGTTACTTCGGTCAGCTGACCGTTGGACGGTTTCACGTATCCGTCATACTCACTGGTGTAGTGAGCGACATTGGTTTTGCAGATGAAACTCATCTTGAATTCTTCCTGCTGCTTGTATCCCTTCACCTCAAAACCCTTTGGCAGCATTGTTGCCAAGTCATCATCGAGGCGTTTGAGCAGCTCGTAGTTCATCTGTGCGCCGTCTTCCAAAACCAGGTGAGCCATCACTTGTGGCTCTTTTGCCTCATCACTCTCAACAACAGCCACGAGACTCTCTTTAACATCCTTGTCTTGGCGCAGACGGTTGGCGATGTCAAAAAGATAGACATGAGTTCCGTCGGGAGCTTCTACATACTTGCCCATGCGGCCATAGACATAGACAAGTCCGTCTTCATCCATCTCGCAGAGGTCGCCCGTATGTACCCATCCATCTTCATTCGTGCAGCACGCCACTGTTCCGTTCTCCAGATATCCTGCCAGTCGGGTAGGGGTATTCACCCACAACTCGCCTCTCTGGCCATATCCCAGTTCCTTGCCGTCCTTGTCGAAGATGCCCACGGTGAAGCCAGGGTAAGGATAACCCACGCTAATGGCGAGTTTATCATTCCGTTTGTCTATCAATTCAGGACGGAAGTCAACCGTGATGACAGAGAACACCTCGCTCATGCCGTAGCCAGATATGATGCCAGTCTTTGCGTTGCATTTCCTCATCAGCTTGTCCATCCACGCCAGTTTCTCCGGTGTGCATCCTTCGCCGCCCATGACAGGGAAAATGAAATGACTCAGGTCAACCTTCTTGCCCTTGGCCAGTTGCTGTTCAACATGACGGAAGAAACCAGCCCACAGCGGACCAGGCACCAATGTCATGTTGGGGCGCATCTTTTTGATGCATGCAGTGAACCTCTCCAGATTCAGACGAGGTTCCATGTATATCGTCATGCCATGAACCAATGGCAGCAACACCAATATGAATAGACCCGTACAAACGAAAGGAGGCAGCTGGCAAAGCGATGTGTTGCCTGGCTTCAAGATAGTTTCATTCTTATTCAATACCTTTGCTCCGCGGAACATCTCAACCATAGCTTTGTCTGTCATGCAGATGAGCTTAGCCTCGCCAGCCTTTGTGGTGCCGCCAGTTGAGAATACCATTGCTACGCGGTCTTTCTGGAAAGGAGCCTCAATCGGACCCTCATACTTGCCGAATCGGGCAATGGCCTGGCGCATCGTCATATATTTGCTATGACGGTTGCGGGCTTTGTGCGTCTTCACCCAGTTTGCCAGTCCCAAGATATGTTTAAGTGGGGCACTCATCGAACGGGTGACATCCATCAGTACTACATATTCAAATTGAGGCTTCTTCAGTATCTTGCTGAGCAGGCCTTCCATTCCGTCGAACACAAATGCCACCTTGGCTTGTGCATAGTATTTCTTCAGTGCCTCCGAACTGGCCGACATGTTAGGCATGATGGTCGTGACGCCAATGCAGTCAGCCGCAAAGAGCACATAATACGATTCGGGCGCAGCAGGGCTGAAGAGCAGTATTTGGTCACCCACGCCCAGTCCCATGCCTTTCATCACTCGTGCCCACTTCTCCACCTTTGCCAGCATTGTGCTGCGCTTAATGTGACGCCCGAAGTATACCAGGGCATCATGTTTGTCGTTGTCAGCCTTTATCGCTGTGGAGAGGAACTGCCACAACGTTTGTTCAGGCATTTTCTCATTTAATAGTTCTATGGCACCAGCTGGATAGTGCTTCTGCCATACCTTCTCCTCCGAAGGCTTCATCACATTCTTTTCTGTGTCAGTTATAGTTGTATTCATTGTTTTCATATTTTAGATTTAAGTTTCCGAAGTGGCTACTTTATTTCTAAAGAATTAGAGATTGGAGAGCGCCATTGGCCTCCAATTCTCCAATTCTTGATGAATAATAATGACCAGTCAGGCTGTTATTAACCTGCATCCGAAACTATAGTTAATTGAAATTTAGTTATAATAGGAATATAGGTGATTATCCTAAAAGAAATATTGATTTGAATTTAAAAATTCTCAACATCTGCCGGGTCTTTCGCCGCGCTGGCCGCATACAGAGAAACGATAGCCGCAACCAAGTGCACAGAATTGTTGCCGAGGCGTTCGCGGATTTGTTCAGTATTTAAAATTGTTACCACTGCAGGTGGGAGATTCAATTCAAGCCATTTCACTTTGACGTTTGCAGCTCCGTCCGGCATGATGCGCAACTGGTTATAATAGCTCTTCAGTTCATCATAATTGATGAGTCCGTCGTCTGGACAAGAAGACATATAGAATGGCAGACTTGGGTACCAGCCGTTGTAAAATTTCTGTACAGGTGGGTTGGCAACCTTATCTTCATATCCTCTCACTTGGCTCAGCATGGTTGGGCCCTCGCCAATGTAGGTGGCACGCAGTCTGATGAGCTGCTTCAAGTCAGGTGTAGCATCTCTCTCCATATACTGTGCAAAGCCTGTGGCGGCAACCGTTCCGAGCGATGTGCCCCAGTTGTTGGAATAGCCGTCAGCAGCCAGTGTCACATTGTCCTGTTTCATCACCTCAAGGGCAGCCAGCACGCAGTCAGCCATCTGCAGAGCCGTCAGGTCACCCTGCAGATTCTCTCTGATCAAGTCTTCCATCTTAGACTGTGCTCCCTGACCGTCGGGTTCTATCACGGCAGAATTGTGCAATGCGTGCAGAGCCATCATGGTCACCGCATGAGAAGGCAGCCATGTTCTCTTGAAATAAGCCTGGTGGTGGTAAAGCGTAAGCACATCCACCTGATGAGCTTTACCTACAGTGTTGGTAGGGAATATCACACTGCCCACGAGGATGGTGTCATTGCCAGTAACGCCAGATACGCTCTTGTAGGTGAACACATAGCGTTTCAGATTCCACTGACGTGCACCTTTGGCGCCAGTTCCCACACGCTCCTTAAACAGCGCGTCCATCTGTGGAAGACGATTTCTTACCGTCAATTTCAAAGAGGATTGCATCAGTTTCGCAATACCGTCGCCTGCATAACTAAGCATAGGCCATTCGCCCATCACTTCGCCAAACGTGGTTGGGTCATACTCGGTTTTCTCGATGATGTCGCGTAACGTGCTTGTAGATGCATCGATTGGATGATACTCTTTTGGTGCGGCCTTTTGCTCAGCACCATCACTGCTGTCACTATCGTGGCATGCTGTCATTAGTCCCATAGATACCCATGCGGTGAGACCAAGTGTAATCACTTTTACGAATAATTTCTTTTTCATAGTAATTGAATAGTTTGTGTATTAATAAATATGTGTATTAATAAATAAAATAGTTTGTGTATTAAGAATATTGTTTGGTTATTAATAATAATTACCTTGTAATCTATGGGTAAAGTGGATAGAACAAAGGTCGATTATGGCGCAAAGGTACAAAAAAATGGCGGTAATGCAAATATATCGTTATGTTTTTTTAATAAAATGTTTAAAATAGTTTAATTTTATCATCATGATATGGGTTTTTGTATGGATTCTCAGGTTTTATTCCTCCTCCTCATCGTTAAATATATTAGATAAGAAGATTCTCTCCATATCCTCAGGGTCTTTCACCATGCTGGCATATATGAGTGAAACAACCGCTGTGACTAAGTGGTTTCCAATTCCCCCAGTTATTTTGCTTAAATCTTCCGAATTTATCGCTTTTTTTATTGCATCAGGAAGATAGAAGTCGCTCCAGTGCACATTTGGGTTGATGGTTCCATCTGGCATCGTGCGCAACTTATTATAATAGTCCTTCAACTCGTCATAAACAATGAGCTCATCGTCCTTGCAAGATGACATATAGAAAGGTTTGCTCGGATACCAGCCTTCAAAATACTTCTGTACAGGCAGGTAAGGCTCGTATCCTTTGCATCCCTTAATCTGGCTGAATTGTGTGGGGCCCTCGCCAATGTATGTGGCACGCATATTGATAAGTTGCTGGAAGTAAGGTGTGGCATCTCTCTCCATATACTGCGCGAATCCCGTTGCAGAAGTGGTGCCTAATGATGTTCCCCAGTTATTGGAATATCCAGAGGCAGACAGCGTCACATTCTCCTCTTTCATCACCTCAAGGGCGGCCACCACACAATCTACCATCTGAAGGCAGGCCCTATCACCATAAAGCGTTTCTGCAATCAGCTTGCTCATGTTGTCCGATGCACCCTGTCCATCCGGTTCTATCACGGCAGAATTGTTCAGCGCATGCAGAGCCATCAAGGTCAACGCCTGAGAAGGCAGCCATGATTTTGAGAAATAAGCCTGATGGTGATAAAGTGTCAGGATATCCACCTTGTGAGGCCTGCCTACCGTGTTGGTGGGGAAGATCACACTGCCCACGAGCGTAGTGTCATTGCCAGTAATTAAAGATACACTCTTGTATGTGAACAGGCGGCGCTGCAGGACCCACTGCCGGGAACCATCCTGTGCGAGTCCTACCGTTCTCAGAAAACGTAGGTCCATCAACGGGAGGCGGGTAGTCGCAATGGCGTTTACCGCTCTTTTCATCACATTGCCAAACTGTTCGCCAGCATAACTCAGCATGGGCCAACTGCCAATCACATCACCAAACTCAGTGGGAGTATAAGTCGTTCTTTCCGTCACCTCCAGCAGCGTCTTGGTAGAAGCGTAGATAGGGTGGTACGGCTCAGGTCCTGGCTGTGGATCATCTTCGTCAGGATTCTCGTCGTCTGTTTGTGCTTCTGGCTGAGGCTTTTCTTCATTATCGCCATCATCACGGCTGCACGCGGTCAGCATACCGATGGATACCAGTGTCACAAGACTGAATGTCATTACTTTAAAAAAACTTAGGCTTTTCATGAGAGTATTTTGAAGACGTTTTGAAATAAAAGAAGTTATTGCTTAGTAGACTCAGAGTCAGGATCCAGCTGGCTCGCCATATCCGCAGGGTTATTCACGATGCAGGCGTCATACAGCGAAAGTACAGACGAAACCATGTGAATAGGCATTCCAGAGAGTTTTTCCCGGATGAAATCCATATTGATAATTTTTTTCACGAAGCCTGGTATATAAAAGTCGTACCAATGCATGTTGGCATTCACCGATCCGTTCGGCATCGTTTGCAGCTTTGTATAGTAGTTCTTTAACTTGTCATAGTCAATGAGTTCATCATCAGGACTGCATGACATATAGAAAGGCAGGCGTGGGTTCCAGCCGTCATAATATCTCTGTGCTGGCGGATCAGGCAAGGGGTCTCCAGACCTTTTAACGTGGCTTGGCATCACCGGGCCTTCGCCAACGTATGTGGCACGCAGATTGACAAGTTTCTGAAAGTCACTTGTGGCGTCGTTCTCCATATACTGTGCAAATGCTGTGGCGGCAATACATCCGAGCGATGTGCCCCAGTTATTGGAATAGCAATTAGCTGCCGGTGTCACATTGTCCTGTTTCATCACCTCAAGGGCAGCCAATATGCAGTCGGCCATCTGCAGCGCAGAAAGGTCCCCTTTCGCACTCTCTCTGACCAAGTTTCCAATCTGGCGCCGTGCACCTTGCCCGTCGGGTTCTATCACGGCAGAATTGTGCATGGCGTGCATAGCCATCAGAGTGACTGATCGAGAGGGCAGCCATGAGCTTGAGAAATTCGCCTGATGGTGATAAAGCGTAAGCGATTCCACCTGATGAGGCTTGCCTACGGTGTTATCAGGGAATATCACACTGGCAATGAGCGTGGTGTCATTGCCGGTTGAGCTGGACACGCTCTTGTAGGTGAACACATAGCGCTTCAGATTCCACTGGCGTGAACCGTCGGCAGCAGTTCCCACTGTTTCCTTAAACACAGCGTCCATCTGTGGGAGGCGGGTTAGGGCTACCAGTTTCAGAGAAGATTTCAACAGCTTTGCAATGCCGTCTCCAGCATAACTGAGCAACGGCCATTCGCCTATCACCTCTCCAAACTTGGTTGGTTCATACTCGTTTTTCTCGATGATGTCGCGCAATGTGCGAGTAGAGGCATTGATTGGATGATTCACTTCTGGTGCGGGCCTTGAGTCAGCATCGTCATTGCTGTCACTGCATGCAGTCAGCAGTCCCATTGATGTCCATGCGGTGAGGCTGAGGACAATCGCCTTTACGAATAAAATCTTTTTCATAGTAATTAAGTATTTTCTATGTTGATAATCTGCTTTTTTATTTTTATTGTAGAAAATAGGAATAAAGGTGTAACGGCACAAAGGTACAAAAAAGATTCCTTTCAGCAAAATTTTCGGGCATTTTTTTACGAAAAATCTTAAAAAAGGTAAAAAAATCATTCACTTTAATTGCCATCGTTAGTTAATTGATAATCTTATTTAATTGATAATTGACAATTGATAATTGACAGTTGGGCTGGCGCGGTGTTTCATATTGCTGCGCAAGAAATCAAACAAATTATTTTAAATCTGGGGGCGAGGCCCTGAAATAAGAGAGCCATTCTTGGCTCAAAAAATCTGTGTAATCCACGGAATCTGTGTGCCCTTCTTATGCCGCAGAAAGCGGCGAATCTGCTTCATCTTCCAAATCATC